>Ga0207756_100026_pt1 | contig 284886 bp, 259 predicted proteins | sample A23M1SouthBayCA_FD_187748 | JGI IMG/M metagenome (GOLD analysis project Ga0207756, IMG submission 187748) | Aerobic enrichment media microbial communities from Eden Landing Ponds, California, USA - A23 M1 (3) (SPAdes) | ecosystem: Environmental > Aquatic > Marine > Unclassified | place... | reverse complement strand
TGTTGAATGACGTCCAGTTTAAACTGTTTGCTATAGGTTCGTCTTGTACTCATAATTGTTAGTTGTCATAAATTGCAACTGACAATCTATGGCTTAACTGGGTGTCCACCAAAATGTAGCAAGTTCACTTTTTGTCATTTCAAGTTCTAAGCTAATTGGCGTATTGTCTCCGCTTGTAGAAAGGAATGGAACATGTTCACAAGCAGAAAAGAGAAGAAGAATAGTGACAATTTTAATGACATTCTTCATAATGAATAGATTTTTTTAGATGCTATTTACAGCTTAATAAAGGTTTATATATTAAGCAATTAACTAAGAAAAGTATTTACGAAGCCTAACGACGCAACGCTTAAGGGACGCAGTGTTTAGTAGTTATCTACAGTCTAGATATTTGATAAATAACTAGCAAGAATCCTCCCAACGGTATGTCTGCGTCACTCTTGAAGCGCGGGTAATACCTACGTGATTAATTTTGAGGTATTATATAGCTAAGTAAAAGACCAACAGTTGTGATCTCTTTTTGCATACTTAAAGCTGGTGTGACGACAAAAGAATTACTTGGAGAAGTCTCAAATATCAAAGACAAACCAAAATTATAAATAGCTGTACTAAGACTCGAACTTAGAATAGTACCTGATGAATCGGTCGCTTTGGTTTCTCCCGTAATATAACCAGCACCAATTCCAGGTTGAATAGTAATAGCATCTGATGCTTCGAAGTCACTGAACAAAGAAACCCACAATGTAAAATTGTTGCCAGTCATATCGATGTTATTATCACTCAGTACATTATTTGTATAAATTTCTCTTTGATAAGCTCCATTCAGACTTACTGATAAAGGCCTAGATTCATCCTGTTTAATAACAATGTAGGAAACAAAAGGCGAAATTACGGTAGCATTTAACTGTTCTCCAAGTAGCTGTTGCTCAAATCCGAAACGACTTCCCGATATTCCCACATCGAATACTCCGGAAAATGAATATCCAACTTGCGCGGAAAAACCAGAAAGATTCTCGTTTGAAGAAAAGCCTCCATTTAATCCAAAACCATTTTGACCTTTATCCAAATACTGACTTTGGCCAAATGTTAAAGAACTGATACATCCAAAAATTAGAAGTGTGAGAATTACTCTTTTCATAGTTTGTTTTTTGTTTGGTTGCGTAGGTATAACCTTTATTTATCGTAAATAAGAGATTATATAAATCCTTATGGTGCATGTATTTAGTGTCTCAAATTAAGCCCTAAAACACAAGAGTTGTATTATTTAAGCATGTTACATAACAGCTATATGATATAATATTGAGTCTTAATATTTGAGCTGTTTACCTTTCTTTATACTGCCTCAATGTCTAAATGCAATACCCGCTACATGCGTACATCCATTATAAATGGTATTAGTAAATTAATTCTTGCCCTGACTCGCAACAGGAATAAATGTCTAAAGCTAAATGAATAGCATTAGCCCCTTAATAATCTTCACTCTTTCCCCCGATAAGAATCTAAATAATTAGTTTAGAAAGCAATGAGCATCAGAAAGGCAATTTGCAAAAGGGAAAGCTTTTCCCACTTGAGCGTATTCGACTTTGAATAAACAAATCCCAAAAGAAAGCAATTTGTGAAATTGTTTTACCAAGCCAAAATAAAAAAGCTCTAACACATTGAGCTTCAAGATATTATAGCTTTTTGATAGGGTCGGGAGCAGAATTCTAACCTGCGTCCGCCAGTCGGCGGATAAAAACCCGACGAGCTACTCCTCTGCCTGCCGCTTTATAGGCTTCCAAATAAAATGAGCGATTGACAATATCCAATAAGATCAACGCCTATTCGCCTGATCAGTGTGAACCTGCGTTCCATTCTGTCTTATTCAACCCAGAGAAGGAAAATTTGTTGCGAAGCAGAGCATCGCAACGAGATGAAATGGTTAAAAATAAAAAAAGCGGCTTCCTGTTGATCAGAAAGCCGCTCCGTCTTTGTGGCGGGGGCAGGATTCGAACCTGCGACCTTCGGGTTATGAGCCCGACGAGCTACCAGCTGCTCCACCCCGCGATATAAGATCTTTAAATATCGCGATCATTTGAATCTGCGTCCGCCAACCGGCGGATATGAGTCCGAACTCAAAACCAAATTGGACCCCGCGATGTGAGTCGTCTATAATAAGGCTTGACATGGGTACTTGTCAATAGTAAATTCAAATTTCTTACCGACATCGAATAATAGAAAATATCCACCCCTAAAAGCTGTAAGGAGGCTTATGTCCACAACAGAGCAGGTTAAGGCAGAACAAGTACACAAGATACTACAGAAACATATTTTAACCGACGGGTACGATATTGTGCTCGACCTTGAAAAGAGTGAAGGAGCTTACCTGTTCGACGGTAAAAGCGGGGACCGTTATTTAGATTTTTTCACCTTCTTTGCCTCCAACCCCCTCGGGATGAATCACCCGCGCCTGGCCAATGACGAATTTCGCAACAAAATCGGGAAAGTAGCCATCAACAAACCATCCAATTCGGACGTATATACTGAAGAGATGGCCGAGTTTGTTGATAATTTTGATCGCATCGGCATTCCCGACTATCTGCCCCACACTTTCTTTATTTCCGGCGGGGCGCTGGCGGTAGAAAATGCGCTCAAAGTGGCTTTCGACTGGAAAGTGCAGAAAAATTTTGAGAAAGGATATCGCCAGGAAAAAGGACATAAAGTGCTGCATTTCGAGCAGGCTTTCCATGGACGAAGCGGTTATACGATGTCACTGACCAATACCGATCCCACCAAAGTAAAGTATTTTCCGAAGTTTGACTGGCCGCGTGTTATTTCCCCGGAGATGACCTATCCTGCGACGGACGAAAATATCCGCCAAACTGTTGAGCAGGAAGAGCTGGCCATTGCCCAGGCCGAGCGATACTTCGAAATGTATAAGGATGAAATCGCCTGCATCATCATTGAACCGATACAGGGTGAGGGCGGCGACCGGCATTTCCGCCAGGCGTTTCACCAAAAACTACGCGATCTGGCTGACAAACACGAAGCGTTGCTGATTTACGACGAGGTACAAACCGGTGTGGGATTGACCGGAAAATTCTGGGCCCACGAACACTATGTAAAACCGGATATTCTGGCTTTTGGTAAAAAAGCACAGGTCTGCGGTATCCTGGCCGGCACGCGCATCGACGATATCGACACCAACTGCTTTAATGTCTCCTCTCGTATTAACTCAACCTGGGGCGGTAACCTCGTGGATATGGTCCGTTTCGGAAGAATCCTGCAGGTTATTGAAGAAGAAAATCTTGTGGAAAATGCGGCCACTGTTGGCGATTACCTGCAGAAAAAAATCAAAGGGCTGGCCGAGCAATTTGAATATGTTCAAAATCCCCGTGGTAAAGGGCTTTTTTGCGCCATTAACTTTCCCAGTTCGCATATTCGGGATGCTGTGATCAAAGAATGTGTCAACAATAAACTGATGATTCTGGGTTGTGGTCCTAAAACCATGCGGTTCCGCCCGCCTTTGACAGTAACCAAAGAACATATTGACGAAGGCATTGACATAATTGAGCGATCCATCAAAACGGCGATGGACAAATGCCCGGCACTCGACAGTTAGTATTTATCTAACTTAATTGCAGGAAATTAGCGTTACCATTTAATCGTATCCCCAATTTAACCGGAGGTATACCATGGCGCATATCAACCTGAACAATGACAAACCGGGCATCGTAGGTTTGTTTCACTTTAGAAAAGACACCGCTAAACCACTTTGCGAGCTTGCGGAAACCTTACTTCGAGGCCCTTCTCCCCTGTCCAGCGGTGAGCGGGAGATGATCGCCTCTTATGTATCTTATCAGAACAACTGCCATTTTTGCCATACTTCCCACGGCGCCTCGGCAGCCCATCACTTTGATGGCGATCTATCGCTGATCGATGACATCAAAAAGGATTTCCAGGAAACTGAAATTTCTGACAAGCTGCGTGCCCTGCTCGATATTGCCAAGAAAGTACAAAAAGGCGGGCGCGAGGTCAACGATGACGATATCCAAAAAGCCAGAGAGGCGGGCGCCAGTGATCGTGAAATCCACGATACTGTACTCATTGCCGCTGCCTTTTGCATGTACAATCGCTACGTAGACGGACTAAATACCTGGGCACCCGAAGAAAACCGTGCCTACGATGAAATGGGCAAGATGATGGCCCATGAAGGATATACCCGCGAGCGCCCCGGCCTGGATTAAACCATCTGGTGGGACTCGGGCTGTATCACAACTTCATTGAGCACGGAACCATCCGGCTGATTGGCAGCGTAATAGACAGCTTTGGCCACCTCTTCGGTCGTCAGCATTTTGTCTTTCTGTACGCGCATATCAACGGTATCACTGTCCCACATCGGCGTATCCACGCCCCCGAGGTGCATCAGCGTAAACTTAACGCCGCTTCGCTTGAACTCTTCCGTCAGGGATTTAGCAAAACCGGTGACGGCAAATTTTGAGGCGGAGTATACCGAAGAATTCTTCATCGGATACTTGCCTACGCTGCCGGGAAACAAGATGACCCTTCCCTTTTTCTCGGTCGCCATATAGCGAACAATGGTTTGCGTAACCAGGAAAGTCCCGAAAATATTTACATCAAACATCTGCTTGGCGTCGTCGGGTTTGATATCCAGCAGCGGCTGAATGACGGCCTTTCCAAAGGCATTCACCAGCACATCGATAGCCCCCAAATCTTCGGTTACTTCCCGGGCCATCTTAGATACCGAAGCCAGGTCGGTTACTTCCACCCCAATTACGTAGGCTTCCCCACCCGAATCATTAATTTCCTTTGCTACTTTTTCAGCTTCTTTTTGGTTACGCGCGGCGAGCACCACTTTGGCACCGGCTTTTGCAAACACGCGGGCACATGCCTGTCCGATACCGCCTGATCCGCCAACAATGAGTACAATCTTATCTTTCATAATACTTTCTTTTACTATTAATAATATTCTGCAAATACCCAATTTCTGAGTGACTTCCAGCCTAAGAATTGAATTCCCCTTCGTATCGTTCAAGCATGCCCTTGCATTTCACCTGTATAAATCAAAGCGAACAGCTCGAATTGATGAGGCTGGATTGGAGAAGGCTATAAATAATCCCCCGGCCCTGCCGTAAGCACCGGAGGAATTCAGCAAAAAATCAGTGACCGGTCAGCAGCATATTATTCACTAATGACATCATCTTTCTGCTTCATTGCAGACTCAATGATATTATCATAAATCGAAAACATCTCCTCAGCAGAAAGAGTGAAGCCATCAGCAATAGCAAGCGGCTCTCCCTCGGCAGAAACGGTACCCAGCTCATAGCAGGGGATATCATGCTTATCAAGATATGTTTCGAGATCTTCTCTTTTATTGCGGTCACAGGTCACAACAACTCCCGACTGCGCCTCACTGTACAAGACCTCATGAAGGTTGTCGCCCAGCTCTTCTACAGAAACTTCCGCTCCTTTACGAGAAAACATCGCCATCTCGGCCAGAGTAATAGCCAAGCCGCCATCGGAGCAATCATGAACAGCATTTACCTGCTGACTCTGGATAGCCTCCAGCAGGCAAGACTGCAATTGCTCTTCGAACTCCAGATCAATTTCCGGAGCATCGCCTGTAGTCAGATCATGCACCGTATGTAAATACTCACTGCCTCCCAATCCTTTTCGGGAAGCCCCGATATAATAAACGACATCTCCCTCCTGCTTGAAACCGGGCGTCATCCGGTGTTCTTGGACATCCTCAATCAGCCCCAGCATACCAATAACCGGAGTAGGAAATACCGCCATCTTGGGGTTCTCGTTATAGAAGCTCACATTACCGCCGGTGACCGGGGTATTGAAGATTCGGCAGGCATCGCCCATGCCGGCCAGCGCTTCTTTAAAGGTCCAGTAGACTTCCGGCTTGTACGGGTTACCGAAATTGAGGCAGTTGGTAATAGCCATCGGCTTGGCACCACTACAGACTACATTCCGCGCCGCTTCGGCTACGGCAATCTGCCCGCCTTTTCGGGGATTGAGATAGACATACCGGCCGTTACAATCGGTTTTAACGGCCAGTGCTTTATTCGTGCCCTTGATGCGTACCACCCCTGAGTCGGAAGCACCCGGCCCATTTACCGTATTGGTGCGAACCATCGTATCATACTGCTCAAAAACCCAACGCTTGGAAGCGATATTCGGGCTGCCGAGCAGTTTTTTAACAATCTCTTCGTGATCATCCGGATGGTCGAGAGATTCAAGATCAAAATTTTGTGTCTCTTCAAGATATTCCGGCTTTTTTGTCTCCCGGACATATTGAGGAGCACCTCCGCCCAGTACCAGACTGTCCGCCGGGATGTCAGCTTTTACCTCCCCATCCTTGAAATAGGTCACATTTTCGTCATCAACAACCTCACCGATTACTACGGCATTGAGGTCCCATTTCTCATAGATATCAATAATTTCCTGTTCGCGACCTTTTTCCGCAACCACCAGCATCCGCTCCTGGCTCTCAGAAAGCAGCAGCTCGTAGGCGGTCATCCCCTCTTCACGGGCCGGTACCTTATCAAGATCGATACGCATGCCCGATTTGCCCTTGGCGCTCATCTCCGATGAAGAACAGCTAATACCAGCGGCGCCCATATCCTGAATGCCTACGATGCCGCCATTTTTAATCACTTCCAGGGTTGCTTCCAGCAGCAGTTTCTCAGAGAAGGGGTCCCCTACCTGTACGCTGGGTCGCTTGTCCTCGCTTTCTTCACTGATCTCTTCGGAAGCAAAGGTTGCTCCGTGAATGCCGTCTCGTCCGGTATCGGAACCGACTATAATAACCGGGTTGCCGGCCCCTTTGGCAATAGCTGAAGCGGTTTGATCCTCCTTTACAATCCCCACGCTCATCGCATTCACCAGCGGATTGCCTTCATACTTCTCATCAAAGTAAATCTCTCCGCCCACTGTAGGTACCCCAAAAGAGTTTCCGTAATCGGCAATTCCACGTACTACCCCATCCAGCAAAAATCGAACACGCGGGGTTTCGAGATCACCGAATCGCAGGGAATTAAGGCTGGCAATAGGTCGGGCCCCCATTGTAAAAATATCGCGGTGAATACCGCCAACGCCCGTGGCAGCACCCTCATAAGGTTCAATAGCCGAAGGGTGATTATGGCTTTCCACCTTGAACACGCAGCCCAAGCCGTCCCCGATGTCTACCAGCCCGGCATTTTCTTCACCGGCTCCAACCAGCATCTGCGGACCTTCATTTGGTAATTTCTTAATTTCCAGGATGGAGTTCTTATACGAACAGTGTTCGCTCCACATCACCGAATAAACTCCCAGCTCGGTGAAAGTTGGTGTACGGCCCAAAAACTCTTTAATTTTTTCAAATTCCTCTTCAGTAAGCCCGTGATCCTTGGCCAGTTCAAGGGTTACTTCCGGTTCGTTGATTGTAGTGTCTGACATCAGGTTAATATCTGTTTGTATTGGGAGTTAAAAAGTGAGCGTAAATTTAAAGGAGGATATCATTCTATACCTCTAAAAGATCGGTAAGATCCTTAAATTGATGGAACACAAAATCAGCCTGTTTATGCTGTTCCAGGTTCCCGTTTCCGGTAAACCAAGCCACCTTCCATCCAAAGGACGTACCCCCCTGAACATCGGAACTGAAAGAATCTCCGACATATAAAATCTCATCGGGTTCTACTTCGGCCAGGTTCGTGGCGTGACGAAATACTTTGGGATCCGGCTTCAGCGCCCCAACCTCTTCCGAGATAACCACATGGCGCGCGGAGTCATAAAGGTCGAATTTTTCAAATTTCTTGCGCTGGGTTTCAGCAAATCCGTTGGTCAAAATCCCCACCGGAAAACTGGCATACAGCTTTTCATAAGCTTCTTTGGCTCCGTCGATCCACTGCCAGTGATTTCGGTAGCACTGCATGTAATAATTCCCGATTTCTTCGTAGCGGCTTTCATCCAATCCGAGCTTCGCCAGTGTCTGTTCAAACCGATTTCGCTGCAGCTGCTCGCGGCCGACCTCTCCCTGACTGTACAAGCTCCACTGCCGACTGTTTACTTCATGGTAAACGTCAATAAGTTCCTGTGGTTTTGTATCGTTAAAAAGAGAAAAATGCCGCTGAACATCCTGAAGACCCGCTGCTTCGGCCGATTTATGATCCAGCAGCGTATCGTCCAGGTCGAAGTAAATAAACTTGTAGGCCAATGCTCGGTTATTTGCGTATTGAAAATGGTTCGCTCAAAGATAGGGAACTCCCTCCTGATCAGAAAATCTATATCAGTGACAATACCAGCCGCACAATCAATGATGATTAGATCACAATTTGTATCTATATTACGTTTCTGCTTTATGAGAAAAATCATCATCAACTTCTATAAACAATTGTATCGCATATGAATATAAAGACCATCATCGGAATAGGGATCGTCGCCCTGCTGGTTTTCTTTAGCGTTGGAAAATATAATTCACTCGTTGAGCAACAGCAGAACGTCAACCAGTCATGGGCACAGGTTGAAAATCAGTACCAGCGTCGTTCGGATTTAATCCCCAATCTTGTTAATACGGTAAAAGGAGCCGCAGATTTCGAACAGCAAACCCTGACGAACGTAATCGAGGCCCGCAGCAAAGCCAGCTCCATACAGGTAAGTGCCGAAGACCTGAATAATCCGCAAAAGCTGCAGCAGTTTCAGGCAGCCCAGAAACAACTTTCCGGAGCTCTCTCACGGCTTCTGGTTACGGTAGAACGCTATCCGGAACTCAAGGCCAATCAAAATTTTCGGGATCTGCAGGTGCAGCTGGAAGGCACCGAAAACCGAATTGCTACCGAACGGCAGCGTTTTAATGAATCCGTTCAGCAATACAATACGTCGGTCCAGCGGTTCCCCAACAACATTTTTGCCGGTATATTTGGTTTTGATCAAAAGGCTTATTTTGAAGCCGAGGAAGGCGCCAGTGAAGTACCTGAAGTCAACTTTTAACCGATCTCGTTTCTCAACATTTATATCAACAACCATACAAACCAATGGCATCCAACGAATTACTCACTGACGAACAGGAAGAGCAGGTAATTGCCGCCATCCGTGAAGCGGAAACCAAGACCTCCGGAGAAATTCGTGTCCATATTGAGGAAGAATGCAAACGTGAGCCGCTTGAACGTGCGGCCCGTATTTTCCATGAACTGGGCATGGACCAAACCGAACTGCAAAACGGGGTACTTATTTATGTGGCAAGCGCTGACAAAAAAGCGGCGGTATATGCCGGCAAAGGTATTCACAAGCAGGTTGAAGATGATTTTTGGAATGACGTTTTACAGCAGCTGCTTGCTCATTTTAAAGAAGAAAAGTACGAACAAGGCCTGGTTGAGGCCGTTCATATGGTAGCCGGTAAACTTGAAGAGCTGTTCCCCTACCAGAAAGGAGATACAAACGAGCTAACTAACAATATCAGTTATAGTTAATTTTTGAAGCCATCATTCTATGAATAAAAAATATTCAGGACTCTGGGCCCTCATCTGCTTTTCCATCATAGGAAACACGGCCGTATGTCAACAGGCAGATTCCAAAACCAATCGACAGCTCTATCAAATCAAAATTTATCATTTTGATACCGACGAACAACAGCAACGAACAGATAATTTTCTAAAGACCGCTTACCTTCCGGCACTCCACGAGGCCGGCATATCCAAGGTTGGGGTATGGCAGCCCATAAAGCCCGATACCTCAGACCTTAAAACCTATGTGCTCATTCCCTTTGATTCGTGGCAGGCGTTTGACCAGCTTGAGGAGAAAATTAAAGAGGACTCCGATTACCGAACCAACGGGAAGGATTTTCTGCAAGCTTCGCACGATAATCCTCCTTTTGCCCGGATGGAATCTATTCTTCTGCGAGCTTTTCCAGAAGCTCCCGCTATTATGGATTCCCAACTTGATACTCCCAAGTCCAATCGTGTTTATGAGCTTCGCAGCTACGAAAGTCCCACACCGGCACTCAATGAAAACAAAGTGGAGATGTTCAATGCAGGAGGCGAAGTTGCTCTATTCAATCGTCTGAATTTCAATCCTATCTTCTATGCCAATGTTATTTCAGGCTCCCATATGCCTAATTTAATGTATATGATTTCTTTCTCATCGATGGAAAGTCGCGAGACACACTGGAAGTCTTTTGGTAATGATTCCACATGGAAAAAGCTGTCATCGATGGAGAAATATCAGGATAACGTTTCTCATATCGATAATTACTTTTTAAAAGCAACTGATTACTCAGATTTATAATAGCTAATGACTTTTGTTATGCTTCAAAAGAAACATCTGGTTCTTGTCATTATTTTTCTATTCAGTTTAGTCTGTTCATCATCGGCACAGGATCTGCCGGCGGAACCGGTGGGGCACGTCAATGATTTTGCCAATTTGCTTAGCAGTGCCGAACGGCAGCGCCTGGAAACGAAACTTCGCAATTACCGCGATACCACAACGACCGTCATTGCCATAGCTACTCTTGAAAGCCTGAATGGCCTTTCCGTGGAAGAGGCTTCAACTACGCTGTTTAACCGATGGAAAATGTGGGAAGGTCAAAAAGATAACGGCGTTCTTATCCTGATCGCCAGGGAAGAACAGCGCATCCGCATTGAAGTTGGCTACGGACTCGAAGGGGCTATCCCCGATATTATGGCCGGTCGGATCATCCGGGAAATTATCTCTCCCAGTTTTAAACAAGGAAACTACTATGAGGGCCTTGACCGAGCTACCTCTGCAATGATACAGCTGGCCAGCGGGGAGTTTACCGGGCAGCTGGCACAAAAAGATACCTCCAAAAAGAATGATACCGCCTCATTCATCATCTTTGCCCTGTTCATCCTGTTTGTGATTTACGCCTCATCGCGCAAAGGCGGTGGCAAAGGCAACGGTAAACGACGGCGCAGAACGCTCGGTCCGGGCGGATTTATCTTCCTGGGCGGCGGATTTGGCGGCGGCTCCGGCGGTGGTGGTTTTGGAGGTGGCGGAGGATTCGGTGGTTTCAGCGGGGGCGGTGGATTCGGCTCCGGCGGCGGTGGAGCCAGCGGCGGCTGGTAAAGTAAAAATCCGAGCGTCGTAGGGCTTATTTTTGATGACAACCACAGGCATTGATCTATCGGATAAACAAAACCTGTAACCAGTGGGATTGCGTATCCTACTTCCAGATTCCGGTTATCTGCTTTTCTGTGGCCGGACCAGCATGAGCCAGTCCATACATATGCTCAATTGTACGGAGTAAATTATAGTGATTGATATGAGTACTGTCTCGGCCCGACTTAACCATCGGTCCTACAAAAATCGTGGGGATGTGGTTCTCTTGTCGAAAGTCATCCTCATCAAAAGTAAGAATAAAAAGACTGTTATTTTTTTGTGCCCAGTCGATATAATGTCCCATTTCTTCTTTAAGCCATTGATCCCCTCGCTTAACTGTCAACGAATCGGGACCGTTATGCATATCATTATCTTCGTTTGGAATCACAAAAGAGACGGTGGGCAGTTTGCTAAAATCATCGGGAAACTCCTGCAAAGTCAAATTTGTCGATTCCGATAATCCATTCTGTTCGCCGCCCTGCCAATTGACCCATGGATTATGTTTGCGGGCATAGCGAGGACTTCCATTGGGAAATTCACTCTCTCCCTGCATGCATCCCTCAAGCCCATTTTCGGGCATATCTTCAGAATATCCGGCAAATGAATATCCATTTTGAATAAGCTCATAGCCCAGGTTGGGAGTGCGATACGGAGTTTGTTCATCCAGACATCGATCGTCTTTCACGCCTTGGGTGGAACCAGAAAAAAGAGCGATATAGTTGGGCTGACTAGGATGTGTCACGCCATGAGAGTCTAAAAACAAACGCCCCTCATCAGCTAAGTTATTTATAAAGGATGCATCAGAATTACCAATAATGGTATCAAAGCCATGATTCTCTTCTACGACAATAACAATATGATCAGGTTGATTTTGTTTCTCACTTTTTTGTGAGCTACATCCAGCGACCGCACAACCAATTATTACTATTACCAATGGGTAAAAGACTTTCATAGTATTTCCATCTGGTATTTCAAAAAAGATTATGTCTGTGAATTATAATCCATTAAAATATATCGGCTTTTATATTGCTATCCAACAGAGCATTAAAAATCAGCTCGTAGGTACGAATCGATATATCGAGCAATTACATCCACATTGCCTTTCGGCGCATGCTTGATATCTTCGCTGCCATTAATATTGTAACTGTAAGCTTGTATTCTATCCGTTGACTCCAAAGCCTCCCCCTCCTGGCGTTTTGAGGATAAAAGAATCACCTGTATTAAGGGAACGGCCATCAGTGGATTCCAATTTTTCTCGCTTCCCATTCGATCGGATGACCCATTGTTCCCCGGGCTGCCCGGGTTCTCCCCCTTCCAGACCATAAGGGCCTTCCTTGCGGTGCTGCGTAAGAACCGTGAGTTCCACCGGCTCCAGGAACGTCATTTCGCGAACGATACCATTACCTCCGGTATGCTGTCCCTTTCCTCCCGAACTTTTGCGCACGGCATAGCGGTCCAGCCGCACCGGGTAACGGTATTCCATAATTTCGGGATCGGTACCGCGGGTATTAGTCATATGATGATGGACCGCATCGGCACCGTCAAAATCAGGACCGGCTCCCGTGCCTCCACCCACCGTCTCGTAATAACCGAATCGTTCGTTGCCAAACAGCACGTTATTCATCGTCCCCTGACTGCAGGCAATTCGTCCGAATGGTTTTAGCAGGGTATCCACCAGTCGCTGACTCACTTCAATGTTTCCGCCCACCACGGCCGGACACTCCAACGGATCCTCTGTAAATTCCGGATTGAGCAGACATACAGGAAGCTTCAGGGTGATCGGTGCCAGGATGCCTTCATTTAACGGAATGGATTCTTCTATCAGAAGCCGCATCACGTACATCACTACACTGTTCACAATCGCCGGTGTAGCATTCAGGTTTTTAGGATGAACCGGCCCGGTGCCGGTAAAATCAATGGAAATTCCCTCGCTGCAGATCTCCATTTTCACTTTGAGTGGGGTGCCGTCATCCAGAAATTCCTCACTTTCGTATAATCCTTTTGGCAACCTGCCAATGGTCTCCCTCATTTTATTCTCCGCGTGATCCCGAATAGCCTGCATATAATGCTTGATCTCCCCGACACCGTATTTTCCACACAGCTTCTGTATGCTCTCCACGGCCCGTTGATTGGCGGCAACAGCGGCCTGGAGATCGGCTATATTCTCGTCGACGTTGCGAGTAGGGTACCTGGCCGAGAGCAGGTGTTCCCGGATGGCATCCCACCGCTGTTCACCTTCTTTAACAATATGCATGGGGGGAATTACGACCCCCTCTTCAGCCAGTGAAGTGGCGGTGGGCGGCATGGATCCCGGGGTAACGCCCCCTATTTCTGCATGGTGCGCACGGCTGGCGGCATACCCTACCAGCTGTCCCGATATGTGGATGGGCGTGACAACCGTCACATCGGGCAGATGAGATCCCCCGTAGGCCGGATGATTGGAAATGACAACATCGCCAGGATTCATATTTACCCGCTCTGCTAAACTTCGCACGCAGAGCCCAAGTGCCCCCAGGTGGACCGGGATGTGCGGAGCGTTTACAACCAGCTCGCCTTCTGCACTTAGCAGTGCGCATGAAAAATCCAGCCGATCTTTTACATTAACCGAAAGCGCCGTTCGCTGAAGCATTTCTCCCATCTCTTCGGCAATAGAAGTGAAGCGATTTGCAAAGAGTTCAAGTTTAATGACCTCTGACTCAACAACTCTTTGATCCTGTTCTCCTGTTTGACCGTCATCCCTGTGAATCAATTCCAGCGATTCATACTCCGTAACCTTCGCCTGCCATCCCGGTTCGAGGACCACCGTACTGTGCGGATCAAGAATAAGAGCGGGTCCTGCTAGCATATTACCGGGCTTTAAGTCACCACGAGAAAAAACCGGGGCGCGCTTACTGCCCGACTCAAACCATATTTCTTTTTGAAATATCGGCTTCGGTTTTTCAGGAGAAGAAGGCGATACAGGCTCTCTGGACTTGCTTCTTTTGGCCGATGCAATCACCCGCATACTCGTTACCTCAATATCACGTCCCGGAATCCAGTGGCCGTAACGTTCCCGGTAGGCTTTTTCAAAAACCTGTTCGGGTGTCTCATTCTTGTCGTATTCGATATCAAGAGCAGTTTCCTGTCCCTTTAGTCGCATAGACAGAATCTTCCGGTGAATGGTAGTTTCGTCTTCCGAAATACCGGCCTGCCGCAATTTCTCTTTAGCCTGTTCACCCAGCTGTACGGCCAGTTCCGGCAGTCGTTGTGTTACTTTCTCCAGCGGTTCCAGAATTTGCTGCTCAGCAAACTCCTCGATTCGGGCCTGGCCCAGACCGTACGTACTCAACAGACCCGCCTGTTTGGGAATAACTACTCTTTGCATATCCAATAATTGCGCGATGGCACAGGCATGTTGTCCCCCGGCACCGCCAAAAGCCACCATGGCATACTCTTTGGTATCGTATCCTTTTTGAACAGAGATCTTGCGAATGGCATCCCCCATTCGTTCATTGGCAATTTTCAGGAATCCTGACAACAGTTCTTCCCGGTCAATTGAAGACTGCCGCTCATTGTTTACACTCTGCAGCATTTCTTCCAACCTGATACTGGCCGCCTTCCGATCTACCGGGATATGAAAATTCCGTGGATCCAGGCGGCCCGCCAGCAAATTGACATCGGTGAGCGTCAGTGGTCCACCGGCACCATAACATGCCGGCCCCGGCCAAGCCCCGGCACTCTCCGGCCCCACTCCCAGTTTGTGTCCGTCGAAATAGCAGATGGAGCCTCCGCCGGCTGCCACCGTCTCGATATTCAGGGTGGGTGCTACCAGGTGTGCATTACCCACGATATGCTCGAACTTATATTCAAAATCCTGATCATAACGGGCTACATCGGTACTGGTCCCACCCATATCCAGCGAAATAATGCTCTCATATCCCGCCTCCTTACCAGTTGCAGCAGCACCCACTACCCCGCCGGCCGGGCCGCTAAGCAAGCTGTCTTTAGGAGCATAGCTTGCTTTTTGACTGAGTCCGCCGGCGCTCGTCATCACAAACAAGGGTTGATCAGGGATTACGGAATGTACATCATCGAGATATTCCTGGATTATGGGCGCAAGATAGGCATTTACCAGGGTAGTCTCTGCCCGGGCCAGAATTCCAATAAATGGACTCAGCTCCGACGAGATCGAAACATGATCAAATCCTTTATCCAGCAGCCATTCTTTCAGCCGACGTTCCTGCTCCCCGTTTTTATAGCTGTGCAAAAGGGTCACGGCCGCAGATGAGATACCGGAATCGAGCAGGCTATCGATCTTGGAATCAAGACTGCGTAAATCCAGGTCTTCAAGAACTTGCCCACCGGCATCCTGACGTCCCTCCACTTCAAGTACTTTACCATAGATGGGCTTTCTCTTCTCAATGTTCAGTGCAAACAGATCCGGGCGCTGCTGCGTACCTATTTCCAGCAAATCTTCAAAACCCGAGTTTACAAACAAGGCGGTGGAAACGCCTTTTTCCTCAAGCAGTGCATTGGTAGCCTTCGTGGTAGCCAACCGCATCTCTACCGGCGGTAAATCCCTATCGGGCGGGATTTGCGTAATCAGCCGCAGTGCCAGCACCGGTGCCTCCTCTGCTGATTGTACCTCGAACGAACAAGGCAACTCATCCCCCGGAATGGGACGGTCAAGCGTTACGATCGACCGCTCACTGTCAAAAGCTTCCACATCAGCTTCAAAATCTGAAGCACCCAGCAACTTAAACCGAAATCCTTTTAGAAAGTCATCCGGAGCATCCCAATCCTGCTCGATTTGATAGGTTCTTTCTGTACCAGCTTGTCGCTGGACCTTTCCGCGCAGAGAACTGTTGCTCAACACCTTCACGGTTTTGGTCGTCCCCTCCGGATCGACCGTCATACAATCGGTAAAAGTCCCGCCGGTATCCACCCACACGCGCAAGGCCTGTTCATTATTGTGCTGCATAAAATGTTTCGTTTTGCTAGACAGTTTTCACCAACTTAACAAAACCAAAACAACATCAAAGGCCGCTTTTTCGAACCGCGCGGTTGCGGGTCTTCAGTCAATTCGTTGATCACGCCAGAACAGCCTGGTCAACCGACAGAGCCTGCTTCAAATCATTGATTATATCTTCCGGCGTCTCAATACCAACCGCCAGGCGAACCAGGCCCTCCGTAATTCCAGCCTTCTGCTTGGTTTCCTCATCAATGACGGCATGCGTCATGGAAGCCGGATGTTGAATAAGAGTATCGACCGTTCCCAGGCTCACGGCAAGCGTGCAGAGCTCAACATTATTCATCAAACTAACGCCTGCTTCGTAGCCGCCCTTAAGTTCAAAGCTAAGAACACCGCTGTATCCTCGTTCAAAGAGTTTTTGTGCCAAGTCATGATCAGTGTGATCCTCAAGACCGGGATAAAATACTTTAGCCACCGCCTCATGCTGATCCAAATAAGCCGCCACCTTCATGGCGTTCTGAGCATGTCGCTCCATTCGCAGGTTGAATGTCTTCAGCCCGTTAAGATTCAGCCAGGCTTCAAATGGTCCCATTACCCCGCCAAGATTTTTTCGATAGGTTGGCAGGTTGTAGCGTTCCAGGAATTCCTGGCTGCTTACCAGCGCTCCGCCGATGAGAGTACCGTGACCGTTCAGATATTTGGTCGTTGAATGCAGTACCGCATCTGCGCCGTGCTCCAGGGGACGCAGGTGAAAGGGCGTAGCAAAGGTGTTATCCAATATCAGCATGGCATCATGGGCATGAGCTAGATCTGCTATAGCCGGTACATTAAGAACCTCCATGGTGGGATTGGCCATTGTCTCACCATAAACAACGTTAATTTCAGGATTTTCGGACAGTACCCGGTGCAGGGCTTCCAGATCATTAAGATCAACAAAGTGCGTTTCGATGCCCAACTCCGGCGCTTCTTCCTGCAGGAACTGTCCGGTGCATCCGTATAGGGTGGGCTGGGCGACAATACCGGCTCCATTGGCCACAGCAATCAAGGTCGTCGTAATGGCCGCCATTCCGCTGCTAAATGCCATCGCCTTAACATTATCAGCATGCTTTAGGTTACTGCCTTCCAACCGGGCAAAGGCTTCTTCCAGCCGATCGACCGTCGGATTTCCCAGCCGGGTATAGGAATGACTGCTTCCCCCTTCCTCGTGGGCAAAAAACTTACGTCCCTCTTCCACAGAATTGAATCTAAAGGTGGAGGTTTGATAAATCGGCATCCCGTGCGATCCGTAAGGATCCGCTTTGGGATGATCGGCATGTACGGCTTCGGTCTCGGAACTAAAATGTAATTTATCCATCGTCTTGCTCCTCTTCTATGGGTAGGTGATAATTTTCTTTTTTGGTAGAGAGCACCACATTGCTGTAAATCCGCTCGATACCGGGCAGGCGCGTCAGCTTATCGTGCATGAAGGTTTCATAGGCCGGCATATCCTTAACCACAATTTTTAGCAGAAAGTCGGAATCGCCGGTGATATGATAACAGGCCTGAATTTCGGGCATTTGATTAATCTGCTCGCAGACCTCATCCAGGGTATGCATTTGGTGCACTGCCAGCCGAAGCGAACAGAATACAATCATACCTCTATTGATAGCTTCCGGATCCACCCGGGCGCCATATCCTTTGATAACGCCTTCACGCTCCAACCGTTTGACACGCTCCAGAGTCGGCGTGGTCGTCAGCCCCACTCTCTCTGCTAATTTATTATTGGGGATTCGACCATTCTGCTGGAGAATGCTCAAAATCTTTTTATCGATTTGATCAAGATTGTAATCAGGCATGATACCAATAGCTCGAGGTCTTTTATAGAATTTAATTTTATTTATTGTATTAATCAAAGATTATAAATCTACTTATAGACTATTATGTAGATTATTATTCTTACAATAATTACTCTTTTAATAATCTATACACACAAAAAAGCCCTGCCGGCTTACTCACCAACAGGGCTTTTCTTATTCTTTGTATTATGGGTAAATGTACCGCTAGCGCGCTATTTCCTCCGCCTTGGCACTGTCCTCAAGCTTGGGCGTTGAAGGCGTCAGGTTTTGGTATTCCTCAAGGGTAAACTCATCAACCTGAACCACATCCACGCGGGCATCTTCAGCCTTGCGGATGAGTTCGGCTTCCTCTTCGGAAATGATGCCTTTTTCTTTCGCCTGATCGATAACAAATCGCGGCTGCGTTTTGGGCAGCTCTTTTTTCTTGGTAGCCACGTGTATTTTCTTGTACACCGGCTCTGCTTTCTCGAGCAGTTCCATGGCATGTTCGTAACGTCCAAGTGCCTGATCGGCATCATCGGGAATAAAGATTCCATCCGTGATGCGTTCTCGTTGCTCACCACGCAGCTGCATGGCCTTGGCAACCTTGTGACCCAGCTTATCCGAAGGCATGCTGCTGATACGATTCATCCGCGACCAAAGTGCTATGGGACCGCGTAACAGCCAGCTTAAACCCGGCACCTGAATTTCACGGTAGATCGCATCAAAAGCCTCCTGAATTTGGGCAAAGGCATACTGCATGGCCCATTCAAAGAAAATTTGATCATCTTTTCGCTGCCCTTCGGCATCATAGCGGCGCAGCGTAGCCGTCGCCAGGTACATCCAGCTTAAGATATCGGCAAAACGCCCGCTGATTTTCTCTTTGATCTTAAGACCGCCTCCATACGAGCCCAGTGCGATATCCGCTAGGAAGGCAAAGGAAGCAGAAGACCATGCCAGTTTTTTATAGTATTTTGAAGCAGGTCCCGATACCGGGGACGAGCCCAGGGCACCGCGCGTCAGACTCATCAATAGCGAGCGAGACATATTTCGTATTACATGACCAATGTGCTTCCAGAAGGCATTATCAAAGGCCTTGGTATCGCCCTTGGTCAACGCGTCAATTTCATCATAGGCATAGGGATGACACCGAATTGCTCCCTGCCCAAAGATCATCAAGCTACGGGTAAGAATATTTGCTCCTTCCACGGTTATAGCAATAGGCAGTGAGATATAACTATGTGCAAAGATATTACGCGGGCCGCGCGAAATGCCGGCACCTCCCTGAATATCCATAGCGTCGTTGACAATCTTACGTCCCAGCTCGGTGAAGTTGTATTTGGCTATGGCTGTTACCACCGACGGTTTTTCTCCCATGTCAAGACCGGCACAGGTATATCGACGGGCGGCATCCATCAGGTAAGTAAAGCCACCGATACGGGACATCGGCTCTTCAATACCCTCAAATTTACCGATATTGATTCCAAACTGTCGCCGTACTGCCGTATAGGCGCCGATGGCACGCGTAGCGACTTTTGCTCCGCCAAGGCTTTGAGCCGGCAGCGAAATACCGCGGCCAACGCCCAGCGACTCCATCAGCATGCGCCATCCGTTTCCGGCCTGTTCGGGGCCACCGATAATCTGATCTACCGAAACCACTGCATCATCACCATCAATGGGACAGTTATAAAAGGGTACCCCCATTGGGTCATGACGGCGTCCCAGCTTAATGCCTTCTGTGTCGCTGGGGATCAAGGCACAGGTGATACCTAAATTCTCGCCTTTGCCAAGGTGGTTTTCAGGATCACGCAATTTAAAGGCCAGCCCAATTACGGTAGAAATGGCTGCAAGCGTAATGTATCGTTTCTTAAAGTTCAGACGGATATACAGCTCTCCGTCATCTCCTTTAAACACTTCACCCTCAGCCGTCATAGCACCGGCGTCGGAACCGGCTGTTGGTTCCGTCAGGGCAAAACAGGGCATTTCCTCCCCGGTTGCCAGCTTGGGCAGATAATGATCTTTTTGCTCTTTGGTTCCGTAATGCATCAAAAGTTCAGCCGGACCCAGGGAATTGGGTACCATCACCGTAGTAGCCAATGGCCCACAGCGGGAAGCCAGCTTCGCGATAATAGCACTATGAGCACTGGCAGAAAACTCAAGTCCTCCATACTCTTCGGGAATAATCAGGCCGAAAAATTTATGCTCGCGCATAAATTCCCATACTTCGTCGGTAAAGCCCTTACGTACGAATACGTCCCAATCGTCTACCATCGAGCATAATTCTTCCACCGGCCCATCAAGGAACCGCTGCTCTTTCTCATTCAGATCGGGATAGGATTCATTAGCAAGTCGTTTCATATCCGGTTTGCCGGAAAACAGCTCCGCATCAACCCATACGTTACCGGCTTCTATAGCCGTACGTTCCGTTTCCGAAATAGCCGGCAAAAAGTTCAGGGCATCCAGCAGTTTCATAAGCGGTCCTGATACCAGGGCTCGGCGTATCGGCTTAATATTAAAAATGATGACCAAGGCCGCATAAACAACAAACAGCCAGGTGGGCGCTGAGAATCCCCACAATGCTACAAATCCGGCTACGGCCCAAACCCAAAGCGGCGTTCCCCAGAAAGCAAAAAGCGTGGCAACCAAAACCATGCTGACAATCACCGCCCAAAGCGGATAATCGAACAAGAAGCCCAAACTCTGATTTAATATTTCCATAATACTCACCTCTTATTTTGAAACACTATTCGTGTATTTTTTTAGTTTCCAATGACGTTCGGACCTGGTAGCCCTGAATGATATGCTCTATTGCCTCTTCAATAAACTCTTCTTGATCAATTCGCGTATCCAGTCGCTTGGATAGTACTACCGACATTACGCCGTGCAGCTGTGCCCAAAACGTATAGGCCGCCATTCGCGGCTTTGCTTCATTAATTAATCCCGCTTTCACAGCTTCTTCAAGCACCGAGGTCACAATTTCATATCCCTTGCGAGCCTTACGGAATTTTTCTTTGGGATACCGGGCCATCTCATCGGAACTGATCAGATAAATAACCTGGTATTCTCGCGGGTGACTCAGTGCAAAATGAGCATATTCACGGGCCAAAGCCTCAAGCTTGGCAATTGGCTCATCGTGCTTCTCCGCCTGGACTTTGAGTCGGTTGTTAAGCCTTTCGATTGCCTGGTCCATCAAGGTGTGCACCAGCTCATCCTTATTTTCAAAATGCAGATAAATGCTGGTTGCGCTCACTCCGATTTCAGCGGCAATCTTTCGCATCGAAAAATTTCGATACCCTTCGGAAAGCAAAACCTGCCGCGCCGCATCAATGATGCGCGTCTTTAAATCGGTATGACTGGTTTGCTCCATATAAACACAGGTTAACAGCGTTAACTATACAGATAATTAAACACTTCTGTACCGATAAAGCAATTGATATTATACAACCAAATAAGTAGGAAGAGCGTTTAATCCTGCCCTTTTTTACGGATCGGCAACTGGAATTCTATATAGGATATGGTACGTCCCTTTTTTAAATGTTTCTTTTCAAAATCCGTTTTGATGGTAAGCAGTTCATCTCCAGGTCGGTCCCGGTAAATATTATCTACCACATCCAGTACCTTACAGTTTTCCTTGTCAACCATCAACTTGGTATACGAGAAAAGCCGGTCGCTGTCGGTCTTCAACCTGATTTTACCTGAAGGTTTTAGCACGTTGCGATAGATTGCCTGAAACTTAGGGGACGTCAACCTTTTGTCCCGATCACTGCCACGAGGATAGGGATCCGGGAACGTAATCCAGATATCGTCAACCTCATTTTGTGAAAAATACTCATCCAGGTGATCAATGTAGGTTCGCAAAAAGCGAACATTCTCCAGGTTTTCCTTCAGAGCTCGCTTGGCCCCTTTCCAGATGCGGGCTCCCTTGATATCAACACCAACAATATTAAGATCGGGATTTCGGCGAGCCAGTTCCAGGGTATAGGTTCCTTTACCACAGGCTAATTCCAGAACGATAGGATGATCATTTTCAAAAATATCGGAATGCCATTTACCACTCGGTTTCTTGCTCTCATCATCTTCGAAATCTGTGCATTCCAGTACGTTTTCAAATTCCCTGATCTCAGCAAATCGCTCGAGTTTATTCTTTCCCATACCTCACTTATTGAAGGGAGCGCAAGCTCACTCCCTTATTACAATTTAAAGTTATCATCCTGATGGCACCAACAATTAGTCCCTCAAATGAATGGAATTCAGGAGGTAGAATGATCGACTCTAAGGCGCGAGCCGAAATATTTCCCATTCACCGCCTTCCTTTTCATAACAGATCCGATCGTGGAGGCGTCCTTTTCGGCCCTGCCAAAACTCAATCCGGGTGGGACGTAGCAGGTATCCTCCCCAGAAGTCAGGTAGCGGCACGTCTTGATCCTTGAACTCTTGGCGAACCGATTTAAAGTTCGACTCCAGCTCTTTTCGGGAGTGCACTTCGGTGCTCTGTTTTGAAGCCCATGCCCCTAACTGACTCAGACGGGGCCGCTGCCGAAAGTAAGTTTCTGATTCTTCACGGCTGACCTTCTCCACCTTACCCTCAATGCGTACCTGTCGTTCCAGCTCCGACCAATAGAAACAGAGCGCCGCCTGTGGATTTTCGTCAAGCTCACGCCCCTTTCGGCTCCCGTAATTGGTATAAAACCGAAATCCCTGATCATCAATCCCTTTAAGCAGGACAATACGGGATGAGGGGCGGCCATTTTTGGTTGCCGTTGACAAGGTCATGGCGTTGGGGTCCAACAGATCGGACGATAGCGCCTTCTCGAACCAAACCTTAAACTGATCGATGGGATTATCTTTCACGGCCGATTCCACAAGTTCTTCTCCCTCGTAGTCGCGCCGGATACCGGCTACTTCGTTTTTTTCATCACTATTTGAAGACATATCAGCAGAAGTTATCCGAAATAATCAGGTTCTTTACCGGGTTTCCACTTGATATTGCAGCCCATACTTGGTTTTTGATCTTCCTTCACTTCTTCATCAAACAGCAGATCTACGGCTTCGCGAATGTCGCTACCGGTGATAGGCTCATCGTTGCCGGGACGGCTGTCATCAAACTGTCCGCGATAGACCAGCTTATCATTCTCATCAAAGAGGTAGAAATCAGGAGTGCAGGCAGCACGATAGGCTTTAGCTACTTCCTGGGTGCCATCATACAGATAGGGAAAAGAAAATTGTTTTTCGCGGGCCAGTGAAGCCATTTTCACGGGGCTGTCTTCAGGATAATGCTCCACATCATTTGAACTGATTGCTACTACGCCAATTCCTTTCTGTTGAATATCTCTCACCGTAGCCACAAAGGTGTCCAAAATGTGCTTTACAAAGGGACAGTGATTACACATGAACACTACCAGCAAGCCTTTGGCATTATCGAAATCATCCAAAGAAACCAGCTGATTGTTAACCGTGTCGAATAATTTAAAATCCGGGGCTTCGGTACCGAGATCAAGCATCGTCGAAGGTGTGTTAGACATAGTTGAAAATAATGTTTTGTTATTCTTTGCTCAGGCAGAGGTTACAAATTTCTCTAACCCGTTGTTCCCTTGAATATATATGAAATGAGGTGGAAATGAGAATAAAAAAGCCCGATATCTGCATTGCTTAATCAGGACTATGTACTGATAGATTTTTTTGCTTTTGCAGACACCGGACTTTACTACTATCTCTGTTTCCTTTAACGAATAAATTCAAAAGAAGTTACATTAAAAAAGTGTTAACTGCCCCTCTTCGGGCCGGCGAAAATGCCTTGTTGACAGTTTTAAATCCCGTTGGTTAAATCCCAGCTTTTGGGTCTGGATTTTGAACATCTTGCGGATCTGTTCGGCAAATTCACCCTGTCCGCTGAACCGCTTCCCAAACTCGCTTTCATTCAGCTTGCCGCCCCGGATATCTTTAACCCTGTTCAGTACCTTATCTTTTCGTTCGGGGAAGTGTTGTTCCAGCCATTCCTTAAAAAGGTCTTTTACCCCATACGGCAATCGCACGATAGTATACGCGGCATGTTTAGCTCCGGCATCACGCGCCGCTTTCAGGATATCTGCACATTCATGATCGGTAAGCCCGGGAATAATCGGTGCTACGTTTACTCCTACCGAGATCCCCTTTTCGGAAAGTTTCGCAATTGCCTTAAGCCTTCGGTTCGGTTGGGATGTTCTGGGTTCCATGATGCGGGCCAAATCGCGATCAAGTGTCGTGATCGAGAGCGTCACATGAGCGGCATCATAGTGAGCTAATTCCTCCAGCAGATCAATGTCACGGGTAACCAGGTAGTTCTTGGTGATGATCCCTACCGGATTCCGCGCTTCGGCAAACACCTTCAGGCAGTCGCGCGTAATTTCCAGCTCCCGCTCTACCGGTTGATAAGGATCAGTAACTCCACTCAATATCACTGCTTCGGGATGCCAGCTGATTGAAGCAAACTTAGACCGCAGCTTCCTGGCGGCATCATATTTCACCATAATGCGAGACTCAAAATCCAGACCCGCTGAAAATCCCAGGAACTCATGCGTAGGACGTGCATAACAGTAGATGCATCCGTGCTCACATCCCCGGTAGGGATTCAACCCATACGTAAACGGGATATCAGGACTGTCGTTCCTGGAGAGGATCTGCTTGGTGTCATCCCGTATCAGTTTGGTATCCTGCGAAGGCTTTTCACCCGACTCCTCATCCAGATCATAATCGGTATACTGCCCTTCAAACCGATTTGCCGGGTTGTCTGAAGCGCCGCGACCTCGAATGGGATTTTTATCCTGTTCCACTGGAATATTTGATCTGTTTATTTTGAGTACATCATAGCAAGCACTACTGACATCAATGTGTCAGCCAAAAATTATTATTCAGCTTTTAAATACTCATCTTCCCCAAAGGTAATCCAATCCCTAAAGAACCTATGAGAAGCCCTAGGCCCGATACACGGTTTTGATATTCACAAACTCCTTGATGCCTACATGCGAAAGCTCACGCCCGAAACCGGACTCTTTAATGCCCCCGAAAGGCAATCGTGGATCCGACTTCACAAAATCATTTACAAAGCAGCATCCCGCCTCAAGCTCATTTGCGGCAATCTCTTCGGCATGATCAACATCCTCCGAAAATATGGCCGCGCCCAAACCAAAGTTGGTATCATTGGCCACCCGGATGGCTTCCTCTTCATCTTTGACCTTAATGACGGAAGCCACCGGTCCAAACAATTCTTCATGATAGGCGGGCATCCCTTCGGAAATATTGGTTAAAACGGTCGCCGGATAATACGCCCCCTTCCGATCCGGTATCTCACCGCCCAAAATGCATTCAGCTCCTTTCTCAATACTTTCCTGTACCTGTCCGTGCAGCTTTTCACGAAGATCCATCCGGGCCATCGGTCCGATATCCGTAGAGCTGTCAAAAGGATCACCCATCTGCTTCAGCGACATGCGATCTTTGACCGAATCCAAGAAAGCATCATAGACATCCTCAACCACAATAAAACGCTTGGCGGCAATGCAGCTTTGTCCACTATTGATCAGCCGGGAAGTCACGCAGGTTTCTGCAGCCTTTTCGATATTGGCGTCTGCCAGTACCACATAGGGATCGCTGCCGCCGAGCTCAAGCACCGACTTCTTAAGCTGATTGCCTGCTGTAGAAGCTACTGCCCGACCGGCTCTCGTACTGCCCGTGAGCGTAACTGCCGCGATGCCCGGATGTTTGATCAGTTCCTGGGTTTGCTCAACATCGGCCACAACCGTTCGGAAAAGATCTTCCGGAATTCCCGCTTCATGCAAAAGCTCCTCAATAGCCAGGGCGCAACCGGTTACATTGGGCGCATGTTTGAGCACAGCGGCATTCCCTGCCATTAGTGCCGGAGCTCCAAATCGAAAAAGCTGCCAAAAAGGGAAATTCCAAGGCATAATTGCCAGTACTGTACCCAGCGGATTATGGGTAATATAGCTTTTTTGCGCATCTGACTCTATTAGTTCGTTTTGCAGAAACTCTTCGGCATTCTCAGCATAGTAGCGACAAACCCAGGCACATTTTTCACTTTCTGATATGCCCTGGGGCAACGGTTTGCCCATCTCCCGAGCCATTAACTCGCCAAATTTATCTTTATTCCGTTCCAAAACATGAGCCGCATTCTTCAGTTTTCCGGCCCGGTAATCAAACGATTCTTTCCTCCATTGCTCTTGAGCTTCTGCTGCTTTGGCTACGATATCATCTATTTCGATATCGTCCATTACATTGTATTCGGCTAATACTTCTTCGGTGGCGGGATTAATAGATTCCATAATAATACTTTACTATTCAATCATTCTTTATTTAAATAACTAAATATCCATTTTTCACATTCCGTATTAAAATAGCAAAGGCCCGTGAATACCACGAGCCTTTGTCGTTTTTTTAAAAAAAGCGAAGTACACTAAATCTCGGAACAGGCTACATCCTGAAAGTCCCCATTCCAGCATGACTGCTCTCCATCGTTGTAACCGGGAGCAATAATATATCCGGCCATCGTTTCCACATTTAATTCGATCTCGACCGTTGTATCATCACTGTTATCATGATAGGTCGCATGTTTTACAGTACCGTCAAAGGTATAAGTAATTGTATCGCCTTGATATCCATTGCGATCAGACAGTATTTCCAGTTCCAGATCTACATCGTCGGTTCCATTTACCGCCCAGTCGATCCGAGAAACTTCCTGTTCGGCCTGGGAGCTCCGCAGATCATAATAGATCCACTCACCTTCGGTGGCATCGTTGTTGGAAGTTCCACTAAAAAAGAGCCGGTCTTCGATTCCCAGCTGTGAGTTCGTCACATAGGCATTCCATTCTACAGTACTGTCATTAACGCGAGAAGCAACCAGCCGCACTTCATAGGAGTTTCCGCCCGCAGTCTTGGAATAGCTCCACTCCCATTCCCCGTCGTTCAGTTCGGCATCGCTGGCATGGGCTGCAGCAAACAGGGTTTTGGGAATGATCAGATTAGCTTCTACGACTGCTTTCATTACCAACGCCGTAACGGCAGCCCGCGAAAAATTCTGAACCGTCTGCTGTTCATAGTCGCTCGCTTTCGCTTTACTGTTACTGTCAAAAGTGGAAAAGTCCATCTCCATGGAAGTAGCGGATGGCAGTGTGGGCGGCTCGTCATTCACCGAAGCGGGATCGTCCGTACACGATACCGCCACAACAAGCAATAGTACAATAAATGATATTGATTTTGTGATCTTCGCTCTAAACATAGAATCTGAAATTTGTTTCGGTTGATGCACACTATTCATACCTGTCTAAGGAAAAAATGTTTTGAAAAATTCGTTCAGTAAAATTTATTAACGCTTTTATTGATGGTTTGAAGCGTCTTTTGAAGCAAATCTTCCTCAATAATCAGTGGCGGAGCCAGACGCACGAGAGTGTCAGAATGTAATGTCCAGCCCAAAATTATCCCTTTCTCCAGGCAATCTTCAACTACTTTTCTGGTTAGATCCCGGTTTTGCAGCTCCATACCGAGCATTGCCCCCCGGCCGCGCACTTCGACGATGCCCTCGGCATCAAGTTCATGCCTGGTTATTTCCTCAATGTGCACCGCCTTCGCTCCAAAATCATCTCCTAATAACGTCTTTAAAGTGGCATAAGCCGCCGCACAGGAAACGGGATGTCCGCCAAAGGTCGTCACATGATTCAGCGGCGGATCGTGTTTGAATGACTCAAAAATTTCTGATGAAGAAACGAAGGCTCCCATCGGCATCCCGCCGGCCATGGCTTTGGCCAGGCTCATAATATCGGGCGTTACCTCATAATGTTGGAAGGCAAACAGCGATCCGGTTCGAAAAAATCCGGTCTGAATTTCATCAAAAATCAATAGTGCCCCTACTTCATCGCACCGTTCACGTATCTTTTCCAGCCACTCTTTTTGGGCTAGGATGATACCGCCCTCGCCCTGAATGGGCTCCATAATAACGGCAGCAGTATCGCGGTCAATAGTGTCAAGCCGCTCTTCAGAATTAAATTCTAGAAAATGGACGTCGGGCAGCAACGGAAGGTAGGGATCGCGATAGACGTCGCGCCCGGTCACGCTGAGCGAACCGTGAGTATCTCCATGATAACCGTGGTGAAAGGCCACAAATTTATGGCGGCCGGTGTGCTTCTTGGCCAGCTTGAGTGCTCCTTCGTTGGCTTCGGTACCGCTGTTTACAAAATAAACGCGATCCAACGGCTCGGGCAGCTGTCCCGTCAACAGTTCGGCATAAGCCGACTGGGGACGCTGGATGAACTCCCCGTAAACCATCACGTGCAAATGCCGGTCCACCTGTTCTTTCACCGCTTCAACGACCTTCGGGTGGCGATGGCCCAAGCTGCTGACTGCTATGCCGGAAATAAAATCGATATACCGTTTATCGTCGGTGGTAAAGATATAGGGTCCTTCAGCCTTCTCAATTTCCAACCCCATTGGATGGTTGCTGGTTTGAGCAACATGCTCGTAAAAAGATTCTTTACTGCTCTTCATATTGAAACTTTCTTTTTTAGATATCCTTAAAACTTAGGTAATCAGACTGATCTGTGGGAAATAAATGTCTCAGCTCCAGGATGAACCTAACATTTTAATTGAGTTTATGCATTCATGTTTTATCTTAGTTTTATATACTCTAAACATTTAGTAAAAGATGCCCTGAGCGCTCTGAAACTAGTTAACCCCATTGCTTTTTCCTCCTGACTGACACCTTCGGAACAGATGGCTAAATACATCAATAATTATATTATCTTGCTGTTGATTTCTTTCGGCACCGGTGTTTGGGTCCCGGCACAAGGAGTTAAATCTCCGATTGGTTATATTCAAAAGCCTGGTTTACAACAAACACAAACCGACACAATACCACCATCGCAGGCTTTAGCGCCGGGGACTATTAAACTCGAGGGCGAAGTTATTCAGATACATCCTGAAAAATCGGGCGACGGAATTAATTTTAAATTTAAAGTAGAGCACATTCTGGGCTTAGGAGCCTCCGTGCCACCCACAGCGAAAAATGACACCTTAGTGATCGCATCGGTAAAAAAACCAAAGATGCTCTCACCCGGCCAATATTTGACCTGTCTGATACAGCATCGAAAAGTTTTAGCCGGGACAAACGCACCTGAATGGGTATTATCCAAGATTTTTTCATCCAAAGACCATTAACACATAGTCTATGAAGCTAAACGCTAAAAGAACAATCTTATCTCTTTCTGCAATCCTTTTGCTTGCACTAGCCGGATATTGGGGGCTCAGCCGCTATTCAAATATGCTGCCTGCTGAATATTCCGGTAAAACATCCCTTGAGAAACAGTGGGAAGCCTCTGCCGGCGAAGAAGAATATGAAAGTGAAGCCGAACATGAAGCGGAAGAAAGAGAAGAGCGCCTGGAACGAATTAAAGCAAAAAAAGAGCGCGGCAAATATTATTTTCGACTCCTTCGCGATCCGGCTACCAATGAAATCCCGCCGAATATCCGGGCCCGCGAAATCAATCATGCCAAACAAATTCCCACCTTTGAACAGGTCAAGCGAAATATTCGCTCCAAGGGTAAGACCATAAGCGTAGCTGAAGGATATAACTGGCAACTGGCCGGTCCTCCAGCGGTAGGCGGACGAACCCGCGCACTGGCTATCGACCAAACAAATTCTGATGTGATTATTGCCGGCGGTGTTTCCGGTGGCGTCTGGAAATCAACCGACGGAGGCGACACCTGGAATTTAAAAACGGCCGAACTGGAAAATTTTAGCGTTTCCTCTGTCGCTCAAGACCCAACCACTCCTACAACATGGTATTATACTTCAGGCGAATACACCGGCTCATCCGCCGACGCGCCTGGAGCATCTTATTACGGTACTGGGATCTATAAATCGACCGACAACGGCGAAAGCTGGACAAAAATCCCGGGCACCAGCGATGAAAACGCCCAATTTGACTCTCCCTACGACTTTATTAACAGAGTAGAAGTAAGTTCTAATACCGGAACGGTATTTACCGCTAACAATGCGTTTGGAATTTATCGCTCACCGGACGGCAATGATTTCAGCGACCTCACCCTGGGCGGCCGCGGTGAACATGCTTATGCGGATGTAGATGTGGCCTCAGATGGAACGGTAGTAGCTGTCCTATCAAGCGTATCGGCAGGTATATCCGGCGGAAATCCCGGCGTTTACGCATCCACCGATGACGGGCAAAGCTGGACCGAAATCACGCCCGGCACCTTTCCTGCAAATCACGGACGGAGTGTTATTACTACAGCTCCCTCCGATCCGGATCTTATTTACGTGCTCACCCAAAAAACTCAAGACGATACCAACCAGGGCGTGAGTTTTCACATGATTGATATTTCCAATGGGTTAAATAATCCCACCTCCGAAGACCGCTCGGCCAACTTACCCGACTTTGGAGATCCCGTGGGCGGATTTTCGCTACAGGGTGGATACAACATGACCGTCATCGTAAAACCAAACGACCCTCAATTCGTGACGCTGGGCGGTACTAACCTGTTTCGCTCCTATGACGGTTTCGCCACCGCACCTTCAGGAAACACAGCCAGCGAAAAAGATAAATTTTGGATCGGGGGCTATGACCAGGATAACGATGTGAGCCAATATGCCGACCAACATGCCGACCAGCATGTGCAGGTCTATGACCCCTCCGATCCGAACCGCTTGTGGGTCGGTCACGACGGCGGACTTTCGGTCACCAATGACATTACGGCCGAACCGGTAGACTGGATCGATCGCAACGACGGTTATATCGTTACCCAGTTCTATGATGTTTCCATCGGGCTGGGTCAGGATGATCCCCGCATCATGGGCGGCACCCAGGATAATGGTACCCCTTATTTTGAAATCGACGCTCAGCAAACGGGCACGCTGTCTCAAGACATCTCATCCGGCGACGGAGGCTATTCCTTTTTTACCGAAAACTTTCTGTACGTATCGACCCAACGGCAGACGTCAACGGGTAACAACCGCGTCGTTCGCATTTCCCGAGACAACAGCACCGCACCTACAAATGTAACTCCACAACAAGCAGAAACAGCATTTTTTATCAATCCCTATGCCGTAGATCCCAATGATGAAGGCATTATGTATTATCCGGCGGGAGACAGTCTTTTCCGGAATACCAACGTAGATCAGGGAACCCAAACCGAGCAAAATTGGGAGCTGATGAGTGCCGCCGAACTGTCAAACCACAACATTTCAGCCTTGGCCGTGAGCACCTCGCCTGCCAATATTCTATACTACGCAGGCTCCAATGATTCTGGAGCTCCGGTGGTCAAACGGCTTGACAATGCCAGTGTTTCCAACTCTGCACCTGTGGATATCTCTATCAGTCAGGCTGCGCCGGGTTCCTTCGTACATGATATTGCCGTCAATCCCCTTAACGCCAACGATGTACTCGTGGTGATGTCGAATTATGGAATTGTAGGCCTGTACCATACCTCCGACGGGGGAAGTACCTGGGAAGCTTTGGAAGGGAATTTGACCGGTTCCAACGATCGCTCTTCAAGCGAAGCCGGACCTTCTTTGCGAACTGCTACCATTGTGCCTGCCGAATCCGGCCCGATCTATGTCCTCGGAACCAGTACCGGGCTCTATGCTACCCAAACTCTGAATGGAGATCAAACCCAATGGGGACGCGAGTCGGCAGTGGATTCTGACGGAAATCCGGATATAGGATTTTCAGTGGTTGAAAATATTACCTCCCGATTTTCTGACGGCGATGTGGCCGTAGGCACACACGGACGCGGGATTTTCGTCGGGAATTTCCAGGGACAGGTTGCCGCTTCCGACTTCCCGCTGATCTCCCTCAACCCTACAGAAGGACGAGCAGGCGACGAAGTTACGATTACAGCTACCAACTTCCAGTTTAGCAGCAACCCGGAAGATAACAATGTACTGTTTGGACCAGTGCCCGCTGAAGTTACCCAGGCGACCTCCAACCAGCTAACGGTTACGGTGCCTCGTGGTACACTGCCACCGATGTCCGATAATCAAACCATTTTTGTTAGCGTGGATAATACCAACGGGGCCAATCCCCAGGACGTGCCGTTTAAAATCCTGGATCCCAATTCCTTTACGGTCAATCAAAACTATCCGAATCCGTTTACGGCTTCAACCACTATTCCTTTTGATCTTCCGACGGACGCCGAAGTGACCATTTCCGTTTACAATATGAGCGGCCAGCAGGTGCTGCAGCCGTTAAAACAGGCATCCTATAATGCCGGCACTTATAATGAAAAGGTCGACCTTTCTCAGCTGGCCAGCGGTGTTTATATCTACCGCATTTACGTGAAGGCCAATTCGAATGGTGATGACGCCATGCAATCCAAGAAAATGACCCTCATTAAGTAGGTAGGATATTTCTGATATAACAAAACCCGACAGAGTAAGGATCTGTCGGGTTTTGATTTGTTTGAAACGTTTAAAATTATCAGCTATTCCATTGCGGAATACGTCTGGCAAACTCCGACTGAAGCTCCTGTCCTTTATCTTCGGCATACCACTTATGCAGCTTCTCTGCCCATTCCTCTTTGCTGATATCGGAGTTATCTTTCCATTCCATGGCTTTTTCCTGTATTACTTCCGGCCGGGGTCCCCAGGTTCCCAGTTCTTCCAGGTCCTTTGCCCTCAGACAGATCAACTTGGGAATGGATCGGCCGCCGTTGGTCAAATATTCATCTATGATATCCAGGTGTTCGTCACGCAGAATAAAGCGAAGATCAATGTGCTCGCTCTGCTCGGCCATCTTGGCAATAACCGGAACGTTCTGTGCCGCATCGCCACACCAGCCTTCGGTAAGCACCAGCCAGATCCAGTCTTCCTCTACCTGTTCCAGGGCGTCGGAAATTTCATCTGAAAGACTGACCTGTTTATCGATTCGGTTCATCCGATGAACATTCATTTTGGTATATTGCACTATCTGTTCGGAATGATTGTCCCCGGTGGTTTTATCTTCGTCGAGCAGATCATCAATAAGCTGACGATACTCCTCGTAATTCATCGCATTCTCAATTACATCGGGTGTAATAACCTGTTCTTTTATCTCACTCATCAGTAGAAAATAATTTTTAGATTTAGATTGTCGTCTGTAAATAAATCGTTTCGTACCAAGCTACCGTAATAACAAATCTGCGAGTGAAGATATTCCGGAAATCTCAATATGCTTGAGAATCAGCATCACCAGCAGAAATACTACAAACGAAAGTGAAGTGCTGTACTTGATGCGCATGACCTGATGGTAGTCATCCCGACGGGCAACCAGGCGCCGGAGTTTGGATCGAACGACGCTTCCGGTAGTAAATCCCAAAGCAAAAAATAGCAGCCCCAGATAGGTATTCAAGATGATCAGGGCGGTTGCGATGATCAGCAGGCCGACAAAATAGGCATAATCAAAAAAGGTAAAGACCCCGGTTAATCCATACTGAATGGCAAATGTTTGGTCCCCCCGGAGGCTGTCCTCCCGCTGCTGGTAGATCTGCGAGATGGGATACAGGCTCAGCAATATCAACGATACGCCCAAGGCGGCAACTAAAACGGGAAGACTCAGCGTTCCGTGACCGGCTGCCAGATATCCAAGCAATACCGAGTTAAATCCCGTACTGATCCCGATAGCCAGCAGGCTTTTAATAGGTCGACCTTTCCAGCGAGCCAGCGGAGTGGAATAGAGCCAGAAAAAGAGCATACTTACCGCGTACACGCTTACGAATAAACTTCCCATCGGAAGGGCCAGCAACAAGCCGATCATCTGCAGCAGTAGAGAAGCCATCCACATCCAGCGCGACATTTTCGGTGGATGCTTGAGTCCCCCGATGGGACCCTTATCCTTATCCCAATAGGAATTATAGGCCGTAGCACCTCCAAAAAGCAACATATGCACATTCAAAAACTGAATGATAAACCAGCGGAGGTTCAACTGATCACTGAACAATCCGCCTAAAAGAAATCCACCGGAAAGAATAAAAAGCTGGTAATGCCATCGAAGATGTACAATAAAATGCCATAACTCTTTAACCGATCCCCGCGAATCTTGTTGTCCGTTTTCCAAATTAATCGATTGATGAAGATTCGAATATCAGCATAGCAATTTTCAGATTATCAATCCAACAAAAGATTCGTATTTTCTAAGCTATGATTTCGACCGACATACAACTTCCATCTTACATTAACCGGTGCCTAAAACCGGAAGAATGGCAAGCCCAAAGAGCCCGGCATGAGACCGAAATTGGAGAATTGATTGACGATTATCTCGAGCAGCGATCCCACCAGAAGAAAAATCCCGTGCTCGATTTTCTGTTCGAATACTATGCCTTCCGCCCCTCCCATCTAAAGAGCTGGTCGCCCGGCTTTGGGACACTGCTTAAAGAGACCTCCGGGGACGATTGGCGTTTTGAGGAGATGGAAAGTCTGGACAGTGATCGCTACTTAGCAGTCGAAAATTTCCCCGAAGATCGCATTTCCGCGCTAACATGGATTCTGGATGTACTCAAACAATCGGCCGGACGCAAGCCTTCCTTTGGCTGCTTCGGGATGCATGAATGGGCGATGGTTTACAAGGCCAAGCATATCCGACACGACTACCTTTCGTTGCGTATGGATATGGATGATCTGGCCGAATTCGTGGAGTCGCGACCACTGGTCTGCACGCATTTTGATGCTTTTCGGTTCTTTACGTCCGAGGCCAAGCCCCAGAATAAGTTCGAGCTGAATCGCGAGAATTTTGCCGAGATGGAGCAGCCCGGCTGTCTTCATACCAATATGGATCTGTACAAATGGGCTTTTAAAATGTACCCGTGGATCTCCAGTGATACCATTCGGAAAGCGTTCCGGCTGGCCGTGGAAACAAGGGTTGTCGATATGAAAGCAAGTCCGTACGACCTGCGGGAGCGCGGCCTGGAACCAATTAAGGTAGAGACTGAGGAAGGGCGGCGGGAATATATGCAACAGCAAAAAACCATTTGTAAAAAGTCCCAGCCTATTCGCAGGCAGCTGATCAATGAATACGAAACCCTCCTGGATACCGTTTCGGTTTGAGCCGGTCGTCTGCCTGCGGTCGATTTATTTAAAGGCAGCAATTCTTACTCCCGCTAACCGTGGTTATCGTTGACAGGCGATTCTCAAATGCGTATTGTTGGCCTACAAAATTACATCAGGAATATAAATGCTAATATAGGTGCTATGGCTGAATTTGAAGAAGCAGATTACGAAGCCTACGAGCAGGATATCAAGCTGCTGGTAGATACGCTGCGCAAGTGCTTTAATGCCCAAAAAGCACGCTACAGTGTTGTAGGACATCAGAATATACTGTACATCGAGATCGAAGGATTGGACGAACTGAGTGCGGAAGAAATCTCGGAAGTGGCCGAACCCGTGCTCGACGAACTCGATATGGATTTTGATGAAATCTCTTTACTCCCACTAAAAAAATCGGGTTGAGAAATTCAGAAAAATGATGCTATTCCCGCCCTAAAAACCTATTTTACAGACCTAAAAAATTATATCATCAGAATTTAAAATTGAGTTATTCCATTATGGCCCGGGCAACAAAAAGCTACCAGTTGAAATGTGTAGCAAACGGACACTTGAACTCCGAAGAAGAAACCACCACTTATTGCACGGAATGCGGAAGCGTGCTGCGAGTCTTTTACGATGAATCCTCGGATGATATACAGTATCCGTTGAAAAGCCTGGTACCCGATCCGATGAAAACGCATCCTTCTGCACTGAAGAAGCTAGATCGCCTGTCGGAAACCTATGGTGCCGACCTCTGGGCAAAACTTGAATTTGAACATCCCACCGGCTGCTTCAAGGACCGTGGCAGTTATATTGAGGTGCAGAAAGCCCTGGAACTCGACGCCGACGCGATTTGCCTGGCCTCTACCGGTAATATGGCGGCCTCAGTAGCGGCTTACGCCTGTTACTTCAAAATTCCGTGTTTTGTTTTCGTCCCTGAAAAAACAACCGATGCCAAAATCGCCCAGGCTACGATTTATGATGCTAATATCATTCGTATCAAGGGCGATTTTAGTACTTGTGAAGCGCTTTGCCGCAAGTTTGCCGAATCAGGCAACTATTACCTGGCCGGCGACTACGTGTTTCGGGAAGAAGGTCAAAAATCATTTTCCTACGAACTTATTGAACAGGGCGGCGATGACTTCGATTATATTTTTGTGCCGGTGGGCTGCGGCACCAACTTCGGGGCTATCTGGAAAGGATTTACCGAGCTCAAGGAAGCCGGACACATTTCAAAACGACCTCAGATGATCGCCATTCAGCCGGAGCAAAGCTCTCCGGTGGTGGAAGGCATCTTTAAAAAGAAGAAGATCATCAAAAAGCAGGTCAATACGATGGCCCAGTCGGTAGCGGCTTCCGATCCGGTAGATTTCCACAAGGTGCTGCTGGGCATTGAAGAGTCCGACGGCTCGGCCTTTACCGTCACCGAAGACGAAATTCTGCAGGCCCTCAAAGAGATGGCCGTCGAAGAAGGACACTTTACCGAGCCGGCCTGTTCCATCACGCTGGCTGCTTTTAAAAACAACCTCGACAAGTTCAAAGATAAAAAGTGCCTGTTTGTCCTTACCGGTTCCGGTCTTAAAGACACCAAGGTGGTAGCCAAGCACTCCCTCTCTTCCCCCGTTCTCTCACCCGATATTAATAAGGTGCAAAACTACATCAAATCGGGCTTTATCGAGATGCAGAAAGATTCCTGGGGCAAATCCCGTGATACGTTCATGGCGAATCTCAAGATGGATGAGGACCACCAGCAGCTGTATAACGATTATGTGTCCAAGATTAACAAGAAGGGAAAAACACTCAGCAACAACGAGATCGAAGTGCTGCAGTCACTGGTCTTTAACGAAGATCTCGACCTGGAGTATCCGGTGGAAGTGCTCGATTATAAGCTCACCATGCGCAAGCACGGACTTGTTCATGCTACGGTAAAACTGAATATTCAGGGTGAAGAAGTCACCTCTGATGCCAAAGGGGTCGGGCCTATCGATGCTATTCTAGGGGCTATGAAATCGGAGACCGACAGCCTGTTCCCTCTTGAAGTCAGCAATCATGAAGTCGAGATTTTGAGTCCCGATACCGATTCGCTGGTGGTGGTCACCTTAACACTGTACAACAACGAGCAGGAATGGGTTTCCAAGGGAGCCTCTCCCGACACGCTGGAAGCGGTGGTTCAAGCCTTCACTAAGGGACTGGCCATCGCAATGAAAGGAGCTGCGGTGTAGATTCAAGTCCACTCCATTTCAAAGTGGTGCGGACTTAACTCGATCTTGCTGTGTAGCTTATGTGCCCTAACAAGTCCCCGGCACTTGCAACGTGCCGGGGACTTGTTAGTTATTAAGAGTTTCTGAATATTGTATTACAACTTAATTCATCAAGAGAGATTATGCCTAGCAGAAGAATACCTTTTAAGCCGGGGGAATACTATCATATCTATAACCGAGGACCTGATCGAGGACGAATATTTTTTGAAAATGAAAATTATCTGTTTCTCCTCAACCGAATTAATAAATACAGCCACAAATTTAATATCTCGGTTCTTGTTTACTGCCTGATGCCCAACCACTACCATTTTTTGCTGCGTCAGAATAGCCATGACACCATTTCCGTGTTCATGCAGAGAATATTCAATAGTTATACCAAAGCTATTAACAAGCGATATAATCGAAGCGGAACCCTATTCGAAGGGCGCTTTAAATCAAAGATCGTCTCGGCCCAAGCATACTTGCTTCATTTATGTGCATATATCCATCGCAACCCATTGCAAGCTGGATTAAGCAGTCGATTGGGGGATTGGGCGTATTCTAATCTCCCGGAGTGGCTGGGTTTACGAAAAGGTGCACTTTTCAAAGAAAAGTTCAGAAATGAACTGTTTACTTCAGAGGAGAAATATCTCGTTTTTTTGGAAGCATACAATTCTCCGGATGATTTATCCAAATTCATTTCTTTTGAATAAGATTCGACTTTTCCCTGTCCCCATCACTTTGAAGTGACGGGGACAGATTGTATCAATAATGCTCCAGTAACCAATCTTTTAAATCGCCGTAGGCATTCGGCATTGAAATGCTTTGCTTGGTTTTATTCAGGCAGGCGCGTAAACGTTCGGGCATCGGGACTTTTTCACCTATAACCGGCTCAATCACATCCCCGAACTTGGCCGGGTGAGCCGTAGCCAAAATAACAAAAGGAGTTCCCGGTTTATCTCCCAAATAGCCTTTCACTTCGCTTTGGTATTTCTTGACGGCCTGGTAACCGATAGCCGTATGAGGGTCCATCAGGTAATTCCGGGATTGATATACTTCTTTTAAACTCTCCCTGGTTGCAGCATCAGAAAATGAAGCTCCCCAGATATGCTGCATTATCTTCTCCCGGTCCTGATCAAACAGATGCAATATGCGATCAAAATTGCTTGGGTTTCCCACATCCATGGCATTGGCAATCGTAGGTTCCGAAGCACGGGGCTCAAAGGAACCCGTCTCCAGGTACTCGGGCACCACATCATTGACGTTTGTAGCAGCTATAAAACCGGCCGCCGGCATCCCTATTCTTTGAGCCATCAATCCCGCCGTTAAGTTACCGAAATTTCCGCTGGGCACGCTAAAAATCGGGGATAAATCGGTATTCAATTGCGCAAGCCCATACAGGTAATAAAAAGTCTGTGGTATCAGGCGGGCGATATTGATGGAATTGGCTGAGCTCAGCATCAGTTTATCATTCAATGAACAATCCGAAAAAGCTTCCTTAACCATTCGCTGACAATCGTCAAAAGTGCCGTCAACTTCCAGTGCAGTAACATTTTGTCCGGCGGTAGTCAGTTGCTGCTCCTGTATATGACTGACCTTCCCGCTCGGATACAGCAGGCAAACCTTAATGCCCTCTACACCCAGAAAGCCCTGAGCCACCGCACTGCCGGTATCACCCGAAGTCGCCGCCAGAATTATGAGATCCTGATCCCGCCGCTCTCTAAGGGCAGAAAACACGCGGGACATAAACCGGGCCCCAAAATCCTTAAACGCCAGCGTGGGACCGTGGAACAGTTCAAGGATATGAATATTATCACCGATCGGGACCAATGGCGCATCGAAGTTAAGAGCGTCTTTGGTGATCTCACGCAGGGAATCATCAGACAACTCATCAATAAACAGCCGGCTGACCTCATACCCAATTTCTGGCAAAGAATAATCTTTAAGATCATTCAAAAAACTTTGCGATAATTGAGGCCAGCTTTGCGGCAGGTACAATCCACCGTCCGGAGCAAGACCTTGCAAAGCCGCCTCCGAAAACCGAACTTCTTTAGCCTTTCCGTTTGTACTGATATACTGCATCATCGCTCCTGCAAAATTTTAGGTCCCTGCTCATTGATCCGGGATTGATAGATCTCATTTTCCAGGCCGATGGCTTTGAATGCTTCTCCCATCGCCTTCCCCGCTTCCTGCGAGGTTCGCTCGGAGGAGGAAAGAGCAAAAATCGAGGGACCGGAACCCGAAATGCCGCTACCCAATGCGCCGGCATCCATGGCCGCTTGTTTGACTTCCCGGAAGCCTGGAATCAGCACCGAGCGAATAGGTTCAACGATGACATCCTGTAGCGATCGGGAGATAAGGCCATAATCTCCTTTCAGCAAGCCCGCAACCAGCCCGCCTACGTTCCCCCACTGCTGCACCGCTTTGTGCATGGGAATTTCACGACGCAGTATTTTACGAGTATCCTCGGTATTAATTTCGATATGGGGATGTACCACGGTTGCAAAAAGTGGCTTCGAGCATTCAAGCTCGGTGACATCCGGAGGTTGTTGACTTCGGATGAACACAAAGCCGCCCAGAAGCGACGGTGCCACATTATCCAGGTGAGCCGTGCCGCAGGCTACTTTCTCACCTTCCGCGGCAAACACCAGCAATTTTTCACGCTCACAAGGAGATCCCAACAGTCGGTTTACCGCCACAACGGCTCCCACCGAGCTGGCTGCGCTGGATCCCAAGCCACTGCCCAACGGCATTTTCTTATGGATTTCCAGCTCTATGCCGCCCTCAAAACCAATATTTGAAATCAGCTTTTGGGCAGCAACACCGGCCGTATTTTTCTTTACGGATGTCGGCAACAATCCGTTTTCTCCCGTGATTTTTGAAATACGGAGCCCCGATTCATCGGTTCGACGTGCTACGATCTCGTCACCGGGCCCCGAAAGTGCAAAGCCCATAACATCGAATCCACAACTCACGTTAGCCACCGAGGCCGGGGCAAATACTCTTACTTCCTGAAGTTTATTAGATTTACTCATCACCATTCCTCCCTGAATGAAGGCGCATTACTGATACGAAGGATGTCGGCAATAATGCCGCTGGCAGTAACATCCGCACCCGCTCCCGGTCCCTTCACCACAATGGGACTTTCCTGGTAGTGCCGGGTCTTAAAAGCCACAATATTATCACTTCCATCCAAGCCGTAAAAGGGATGCTGCGGACCTATTTGCTCGAGTTTAACCGTAGCTTTTTCATCCTCATAACGGGCGATATAGCAAAGCTTCTTATCATTACCCGCCGCATCCTTGTACAGTTTGGTAAATTCGTCGTCATGTTCTTCCAGGATATCGAAAAACTCTTCTACCGAATCAACCTCCCGTGCTTCTTCGGGTACCAGGTTTTGAATATCAATATTTTCGAACTCGAGTTTGAGACCGCCCTCACGAGTCAGAATCAACAGTTTACGTCCCACATCCTGCCCGTTAAGATCCTCACGGGGATCCGGCTCGGTAAAGCCTTTTTCCCGCGCTGAGCGCACCACTTCACTAAAGGGTATACGGCCGTCAAAGGTGTTAAAAATATAGCTAAGCGTCCCGGAAAGCACACCTTCAATCCGCATTACATCATCGCCGGTAAGCACCTGTTCCCGCAGCGTAGCGACGACCGGCAATCCCGCCCCCACATTGGTTTCGTACAGGTAAGCGACGTTGTGCTTGAAAGCCAGCCGCTGCAATTCCTCGTATTTGGCCAGCGTACTGGAGTTGGCTTTTTTGTTCGCCGTCACAATCGAAATATTGGATTTGAGCACATCGGCATAGGCCTCCGAAATTTCATCACTGGCTGTACAGTCGATAAATATGCTATTCGAAAGATTGAGCTCCGCCATCTGCTCCCGGAACCGATCGATATCGGCCGGTTCTCCTTCACTGTCCAGACGCTCTTTCCAGGCATCGATGTCAATACCGGAATCATCAATCAGAAATTTCTTACTATTCGAGATGCCGGTAAGTTTGAGTTCCAGGTGATAATCTTCAAGGAGCTTTTGGGCTTGGTTTTGGATCAGCTCCAGCAGCTTACCGCCAATAAGTCCCACTCCCACCAAAAAGAGATTCACCGTCTTTACATTGGCCAGGAAAAAGGCGTCATGGAGCGTATTCAACGTCTTGGTCTCATTTCTACGATCCACTACAATCGAGATATTTCGCTCCGACGAACCCTGGGCGATGGCTACCACATTAATCCCGTTTTTACCCAGCGACTGGAAAATTCGTCCCGAAATACCCGGCTTCTGCCGCATATCATCACTGACCACCGCCACAATAGAGAGCTCCTGTTCGACCTTCACTTCATCAATGATGTTGTCGCGGAGCTCGTATTTAAATTCCGACTCGATCGCTTCTCGGGCTGCCTTTGACTGGCCGGGGAGCACCGCCACACAGATCGTATGCTCCGAGGACGCCTGGGTAATCATAATGATATTAATGCCCGCATCTGCCAGCGCTCCGAACAGCCGCGCCGAGATCCCGGTCACCCCGATCATCCCACTGCCCCGGACGGTAAGCAGCGTAATATTATCAATAGAAGAAATTCCTTTAATGATCGACGGTCCGGGCAGTGACTCCTCGCTGATCCTGGTACCTTCTTCCCCCGGCTTAAAGGTATTTTTGATCAGGATGGGAATTCCCGCCTTCATGGCAGGCTGCAGCGTAGGCGGATATACCACCCTGGCTCCAAAATGGGAAAGCTCCATCGCTTCCTCGTAGGAGAGCTGCGGAATCACAAAATAGCGTTTCACCTTGCCGGGATCCGCCGTCATAATGCCTTCGATATCAGTCCACAGTTCGATAGCATCGGCTTGCAGGGCCGCGCTCAACAGCGAGGCGGTATAATCCGAGCCGCCGCGCCCCAAGGTCGTCGATTCACCGGTCGTCGTAGAAGCTACAAAGCCGGTGATGATCTGTACACGCTCAGGATCCGTCTCTTTGAAATAGGTACGGATATTCTCATACGTCTCTTCAAAAAGCACCCGGGCCGCACCAAACTCCTGGTTGGTTTTTATCACATCACGTGCATCCAGGTAGCCAGCCGGACTTCCGCTATCCGACAGGTACTCACTAATAATAAAGGCTGAAAAGCGCTCGCCGAATCCGAGTACAAAATCGCGGGTCCGCTCGGTCAGCTCTCGCGTTAACGAAACGCCGTGCAGGATATCATCCAGTTCATTGAACATCATCTTGAACTGTGCCAGCGTATGACTTTGATTGTGAATGCTGACCAATTCCTTGATAACCGAATTATGGCGTTTTTCCAGCTTCGTCAGGATCTCGAGGTATGCCTCATCACCTTCCGAAGCCATTTCAATCGCCTTATCCAGGGAATCGGTCACCCCTTTAAAGGCTGAAACCACCACAGCGATATTATCTTCCGCCCGTTTATCGGATATTATGTTTGCTACTTGTTGGATCGCTTCGGGACTCCCCACAGAAGAGCCGCCAAATTTTAATACGCGCATACAGAATTATTGATTATTGATAATAAGAGGAGGTTTTGCCTAGCGAAGCGCATCTTCCAGTTCCAGGGAAGCATCACTTTTTTCATCCCGGTATTTTACAATGATCGGACAAGAAACCCCTAGCCCCTGCTCGCGGGCCCATCCGGTATTCATCGGACGCGTACCCGGAACCACTACGGCCCGCTCAGGTATGGGTGCACCTTTCTCGCGCACTTCTTCATTTACACAATCATAAACCGGGATGGATTTAGACAATGTTACACCGGGAGCAATGACGGCAGCTTTTTTCACCAGAATACCTTCCACAATCACCGATCCGGCTCCAATAAAACAGTCATCTTCAATCACTACCGGAGAAAGTCCTACCGGTTCCAGCACACCACCCAGCTGTACTCCGGCGGAAAGGTGCACGTTTTTACCAACCTGGGCACAGGATCCCACTAAAGCGTGGCTGTCAATCATCGACCCTTCATCCACATAGCCCCCTACATTTACATAGGCCGGCGGCATGATAATCACACCGGGAGCGACGTACGCTCCGCGCCGGACGGAAGAGCCGCCCGGTACCAGTCGTACATTTTCGTCGGCTGAAAATCTGCGTGGCGGCAGGTTATGTTTGTCCACAAAACCGTCGTAAATGCCGGAGTAATCGGTATTTTTTCCGGCTCCAAAAGAAGCTAAAATTGCTTCCTTCACTTCACGATTGGCTTCCCAGCCATCCCCTTTCGGTGTTGCCGCCCGAACTTCCCCTTTTTCCAGTTTATCTAAAATTTCATCCCAGTTACTGTTACTGTCACTCATTTATTCGTTTCTGTTAAATACGTTGGGTTTTTAGTCACTTTATTTGTTTAGCCAAAATGTTTCTTATACCAATCCTGGATCATATGATCCGCATTAATCAACACGCTCGGATCTTTAACCTCTTCCTGCGTCAACGGAGGATGGAGCGTTGCATTTTCAATCCAGCCTTTTTCTTTAAGTAAAACTTTGACGGGTATGGGATTGGGCCACTCGAATAATGCTTCGGTACACTCCTGCCACAGCGGCAACAGCTCCGGGCCGCGACCGGCAAGACTCATCTTCACATACTCGTGTGTTGCTTTGGGCCAAACATTGGCGGCCACTGAAACGAGTCCGTCACAACCGGCCATCGCAAAGAACGGCAACAAGCCATCATCACCACTGTAAAATGCAATATCTTCACCCGTTTTTCGGTACTGCTGGTAATCTTTGATACTGCCACTGGCTTCTTTAATCGCCTTGAAGTTGGGATAATCAAAAAGCTCATCCAGCACCAGGGGACTCAGTTTCGTACCTGTCCTTGAGGGCACATTGTAGATCATGCAGGGTTTATCAGCAGCATCCAGCAGCGCCCGAAACCACTCCACCTGTCCCTTGGGACCCGGCTTGGAATAAAGGGGAGTCACCAGCAGGAACGAATCGATATCAAACTGGTGGCAAAATTCGATCCATTCAATCTGCTTACGCAGGTTAAATCCGCCGACGCCCACCATCAGGGGGACGTCCACATTTAAGCTCGAAGCCGTTTTTACCACCTGCTTCTTATCTTTCAGGGGCAGTGCCAGGCCTTCTCCGGTACTTCCCAGCACCAAAACACCATTTCCGGCCTCATCCTGGCGATGTATCAGCGATGACAAATCATCAAGATGCAGATCCCCATTTTCGTGCATGGGCGTTACCAGTGCCGTATAAAGCTGTGTATCTGTCAAACTCATAATTCTTGTTGCATTACATTATCAAAGATTGTGGAAAAATCGTGAAAGCCTGCCGGCACGTCGCCCGAAGCCAGCTGTTCGGCGGCCCATATGGCGCCTTCAGCAAAAATCTTACGGTCATGTGCCTCGTGTTCAAGTCGAATAGATTCCGTATCCGTCTTCACAAGCAGCTGATGGATTCCTTTGATATCCCCCTTGCGTTCGGAGGTGATCTCAGCATCCCTTCCCAGCCACTTCTCCCATGAAAGCGCGGTTCCGCTGGGCGCATCCTGCTTTTGGGTGTGGTGTATCTCGTGGATATGAAACGTGGGTGCGTTCAACAATGAAGAACTTTGGCCGATCACATTAAGGCACCGCCGCACAATATTCATCCCCAAACTAAAATTTGACGCCTGCAACCACGCTACATCCTGCTTAATCAATCGCTCATTCAATTCCTCAGGCCAATCATATCCGGTAGTGGCCCAGGCAACCGGAATTCCCGACTCCAGCAGCGGGTTTAAAAGCTCTTCCACTGCCGTTGCCGGTACAAAAACAATAGCCGCATCCGCCTCACGCAGCTGCTCAGCAGTAGGCTGATGAGATGAATCAAAAGGTCCTACGATCTGCTTATCCGCCAGCATCTCCAAAACCTTGCCGCCGGTCTTGCCGGTCCCTATTACCGCAAATTTCATATTTTATTGAACTTAGAATACAAATGATGGATAAGTATAACCTTTTAGCAATCGATTTTCATACCATTTGCGCATATCCCCAAAGATAATGTAGATTCCCGCTCACTGATTAATAAAATTCCGTCTATGTTTACCCTATTGGCAACACCCGTATTTACCAATGATGCTGTCGTGCTGGGCATACTGCTGCTCATCCTGGCCCTTATTTTTATCACTTCCAACAGCGATAATCCCAAATGGCAGAAGTTTTACACCTTCGTGCCGTCGCTGCTGTTGTGTTATTTTATCCCTTCGATCTTAAATTCACTGGGGCTTATTTCAGGAGAAGAATCGAACCTCTATTTTGTAGCCTCGCGCTACCTGCTGCCGGCCAGCCTCGTTCTGCTCACCATTAGTATCGATTTTAAAGGCATTATCGGGCTGGGCCCCAAGGCCATTATTATGTTCCTGGCCGGGACCTTCGGTATTGTCATAGGCGGACCGCTTGCCCTGCTAACCGTAAGCTATTTTGCCCCGGAAATGACCGCCGGTGCCGGTCCCGAAGCACTTTGGCGCGGCCTCTCCACCATTGCCGGCAGCTGGATCGGCGGCGGAGCCAACCAGACGGCCATGTTCGAAGTTTTTGACCCCAGCTCCGAGCTTTTTTCGGCCATGGTCACGGTCGATATTATCGTGGCCAACATCTGGCTGGCCTTCCTGCTCTACGGCGCCGGGATATCCGAGCGCATCGATGGCTGGTTTAAGGCAGACGCCTCACCCATCACCGAGCTTCGTAAAAGCATTGAGGATTACAAAGACAGTATTGCTAAAATACCGACGCTGGCGGATCTCACTTCCATCGTCGCCGTGGCTTTCGTCGTTACCGCTATCGGGCACCTTGGCGCTGACGGAATCGCACCCTGGATCAAAGCCAATGCTCCCTACCTCAGCAAATTCAGCCTGGATTCCCGCTTCTTCTGGATCATCGTCATTGCCACTACCGGCGGTCTGCTGCTTTCCTTTACGAAAGCGCGGAAACTGGAAGGGGCCGGCGCTTCCAAGGTGGGAAGTTTGTTTCTGTACGTGCTGGTGGCCACCATTGGCATGAAGATGAACGTACTGGCCATCTTTCACAGCCCGGGTTTCTTTGTGATTGGGCTGATCTGGATTCTGATCCACGTGATCGTGCTTTTCATCGTAGCCAAAATCATCAACGCCCCCTTCTTTTTTATTGCCGTGGGCAGCCAGGCCAATGTGGGAGGTGCGGCTTCAGCCCCGATTGTCGCTTCGGCCTTCCATCCGGCTCTTGCACCCGTGGGCGTTCTGCTGGCGGTGCTCGGATATGCCTTGGGGACGTATGCAGCCTGGTTCTGCGCCATTCTGATGCAGACGGTGAGTTGAGTGCTACTTAAACATATCAATCAGTTTTGATCTAGCCCTCATAAAGAACAGGCTATTTGCTTCCGCGCCCTTATTTAGCTAACTATGGATGGTGATTAATAAACCAGTAGGCAATCTGCTATTTGATCTATTTATAGGTTAGGTACACTTAATTTCATCGAGTAATTCTTATGAAAAAAATAATTGCTGTTTTACTGGCATTCTTTATTTGTCTGCCAATAATAACATTTGGCCAGCTTGCCAAGCAAGATTCATCACTGAAGGGTAGAAATCTTCAACAGCAGCTTTTTGCCGCAAAATATGTAAAAGAACATCAGCCAGAGAACGGATTCGATACTCCATATCAAGTGCTAAATTTTATGAAAGAGTTATCAGGCAAATGGCAGCAAGTTGTTTCTAATCAGTCAGAGGTTTATAAACGCATTAACAGTTACGTACCGATGTGGGCTGTTCATGCCTTGTTTAATACAGCATTGCCAAATGGTTCGGAGTGTTCAGTTTATTCCGAAATAGCTCTTCCCGCATTTATTAAAGATGTGGCATTTCTTAAAAACCAGCTTGAAAAGGAAAATACGAACCTTACGGAATCTGCCTTTATCATTGGCATCGCAAATTTGGACTGGGCTGTAACTCAACTACCAACGTATAAATGTGATTTAAATAAAACCGCTTGGCAGAATTTAAAGAATGCGATTGCTGAATATCCTGACATTGTCCAAAGTTACTTAGATAAAGAGACATTGCCTTCGACAAAAACCGAGCAGTATCGAAAGTCTTATCAAAATGTTTTGGCGGAAGCCAAAACTACACAAACCTTTATAAAACTACAGGATAAAATTTATCAAAATGAACTTGCTGAACTTTTTGCAAGTTTAGCAGCTGAATTTCCTAATGCTGGTAACTATCGGTACATATATGGAGAAATTGCAAAAAATCTGTGGAAAAAATACAACAAGCGTAACGAAACGGATTTAGCTTTTGCAACACTGGACCTTTTGGCCCGAAATACATCAGAAGAAACGCTGTCTCGAAATAAGTTGCGTTCAATGTACGCAGAAACAGATCCAAGACTGGGTCCCTCAAGATTTGAATCTATAAATACAAGTAATTCTTCGTCATTAACTCTTAGTGAAGAAAAGCAAAGGCTGACTGGAAAATATTTTGATGCTCAAAAAGGAAAATATGTTCAGTTGAATATTCCCAATGATCAAATGGTACTTCTGGATTTTTGGTCAGTCAGTTGTGGGCCTTGCATTGATGAAATTCCAAAGTTAAATGATCTTGCAAAAAAATATGACGATAAAATCAAACTGATCAGTATTAATAATGATCTGCTTTATGGCTCAAATAAAGAAAAGCTGGAAGATTTTGTTGCGAAGCATAATATTCAATATCCCGTCATACTGGATACTGACCAGAAAAACTTGATAAAACAGTTTGGAGTAAGTGGTTGGCCTGCGCGTTTTTTACTAAATAAAGAAGGGTATTTCTTTAAAGAACCTGTTGAGAACAGAATAAAACTTTCAGTAAGTGAAATAGAACGTTTTCTTAAAGAGAATTAACCGTGTACCTAACCCCTTCAAAAAAGGAAATGTCAATCCGCCAGCCGGCGGACTCACCCAGTCTCCCGACGGATCGGGGTTTTTGGAAAATCCCGCTAATCAACGACGGACGCAGCCTCTGCCAAGCGGTATCTGTAGCTAATTATTGATTAAATCCGTGGATTTTAAAAACAAGTGTACTCACTGCGCCGGTTACTTGCAGTGTCGTTATCCGGCTAAGCATTTTAATATTAAATCTGAGCCCTTCGTATTATCTTAACTACAGCAATACTAACTTGAGCATGGGGTTGGGATAATATCAATAGCCTTGACCATAAACCATTCTTATAGGCATTTATTTTAAAAAGAGGCCAACAATAGGTGGTCTGAGACTATGACGAAGAAACAAACAAAACGGATACTCAGAATAGTATTGCCTGTTGGGACCATAATATCCCTGTTTTTTGTACCGTGGATTTTGGTTAAGGCTTGGATTTTGCCCCTGCCGGATACGGTTCAGGAACAAGTTAATGAAGCAGTCGGTCATGGGTTTGATGGAATGATTGTTTACGTAGATGAATCGGGCAAACCACCCGCATTTTATACAGCTGGCTGGCATGACCGAAAAAATAAAATACCTGCCACCCCGAACGCCTTATTCAAGATTGCCAGTATCAGCAAACTATATGATGCTGTTGCTATTACTAAATTGGTAAATGACCAACGTTTGTCTTTGGATAAAACACTCGCTGATTACTTTCCAGAACTTGTAGGAAGAATTGAAAATGCAGAAAGAATCACCCTGAAATTGATGGTACAGCATCGGAGTGGCATTCCCAATTTAACGGACACCCCAAATTTTTGGACAAATCCACCAGAAAATAATAAAGATGCGCTTGAACGAGTACTTGATTTACCGGCCAACTTTGAACCGGATGAAGAATATGAGTATTCAAACACGAATTATTTATTAATATCTGAAATCATTGAAAAGGAAGTGGGTTATAGCAAATTCCAATACATCGAGGAGGAAATTTTGACTCCACTTGAGCTTAAAAATACTTTTGGCTCGATTCATGAAGTGAATACCGACGATGTGATGAGTGGTTACTACGTTGGCATTGAGGGCGATATCAAGGCGGCTGACTATGGCTCAATGATAGCGACAGCAGAGGATGTGGGCATATTCTTGCGGGCATTAAACGATGGCTCATTATTTGATGAAGGGGAACAGGAAATCTATTCTTCCATTTACGAGTATGACCATACGGGATTGATCCCTGGCTATCAGAGTATAGCAAAATACCACCAAGACATCGACACAGTGGTCATTCAATTTGTGAATACCACTAATTTTGATGGATACACCTGGAATTTATCGGAAATCGTATACAATCGTATTGTCAAAATTTTGAGAAGCCAAAAAGCTCATAACAAAATATAAACGGTATTAAAACGCCCTTTCCTTTATACTCACCGTTGATAACCCGCTCCTGTAATGAAGATCGCCATATAACCCGTCTTTAAGCGAACACGTCTCACCTGTTCTTGCCCGCCTCCCCTTTATTAGTTAACCTTTTATTTGTAAACAATTTCCATACGTTGGTGCCTGCAGCGCATGCGCCAGGTCGTTAGAATGCTATTAGTAACAAGATCTTAAATTAGGGCCTAGAACTATGGCTACTGATAAAATTGAGAATCCTACTCAGGGAGACACCATTATCTTCAAGAAAACTGCTGAGGATACTAATGGTGAGCTATTGGAATTTGAAATGGTTATAGAACCCGCAGCCAATGGCCCACCCCAGCATATACACCCTGGCGCTGAAGAACAGTTCGACGTATTATCAGGAAAGTTGCAAGCTAAGATAAGTAATGAAACGTATCACTTTAGGCAAAAGGATTCGTTTACGGTACCTCCCGGAGTGGCCCACGCCTGGTGGAATGAAGGAAACGAACAAGCCCGGGTAAGAGTGCGACTGAAACCTGCTACACAGATGGAGGATTTTTTCAGGACATGGTATGGTCTGGCCAAAGACGGTAAAATGAATGACAACGGTCTCCCCTCAATATGGCAGCTTGCTGTCACCTCTAAAAAGTATCTCGATTCTGTACATTTGGCAAAACCATCATTATTTATACAAAAGATATTATGGGGAACCTTAAGTCCAATTGCCCAAATACTAGGTTATAAACCTGACTATCCATATCCGTCCGAAAAATAAAATGGCAACCTAACCAGCTTTATAGCAGACACCCCTCATCTCTCTTGCCGGCTTCCTATTTATTAGTTAATCATTCAGCTGTACATAAATTCATCACCTTGGCGCCTGTCCCCTTAAACGCACCGTCATTATACAATCAGAATGTTTGCTTCTTATTTTTAACACAGAAATTCCATTATTTATTTTGCTTGAAGAGGAATTGAACAAAAGACCTTGGCTGCAAGATCTACAAAATATGCTTAACGCTTAAATATGATGTATTAAAAATACTGAAAGGTGGGAAATATGTTATTTAAAATAGGAAAAGCCCCGGCGTTGACCGGGGCTTCTCAATATAAAATGCAAGTATGTTGAGACTATTTTAGTCCAGGCTCTTAACGTTTAATGCACTTTTGCCTTTTGGGGTATCTTCAACCTCAAATTCTACAGCTTCACCATCTTCTAATCCTTGGTTAGGACCTAAATCTTCAACATTATTCCTGTGAACGAAAATGTCTTTTCCTCCTTCATCGGGAGCAATAAATCCAAATCCTTTTTGTGTGTCGAAAAATTTTATTTTGCCTTGTTGTGACATATACTATTGGTTTTATGTACCTGGTCGTATCGTTTCGTGAAAGGAGTTGGGTTAACGCGTCATTCCAAATCGTTTACTTCACAGGTGGATAATTAAATATAACAATGCAAGGTAATCTTAATTATTCAATTAACCTATTTATATATTATTCCTCCCTTGCGCAAAACAAAAGCATATAATTTTGGTCCTTTAGAAAAACCTATCAAAGTACATTGTGTTTGTTTTTCCCCCTTTATAAGGATCCTGTCAAGAAGAAAATATTTCTCTTAGGAGCCCAAGCGCCATAACCTGCCAACCAATAACCTTTAAATCCTACGGTCATTATTTATCCAATTATCCTTCATGGATCAAAAAAGGACTGCCCCATGTTTAAGACACTAGTTACTCAAATACCACGGTAAATATGACTGAAAAAACTATCTTTGACGCTGAAACCGACACTGTCCGTTCCGACTGGACCATCATCAACGATAAGGTGATGGGCGGGAAGTCTGAAAGTCGGGTCTCCCTGGAGCCAAACGGAAACCTCATATTCAGCGGGCATATTTCTCTCGAAAATAACGGGGGATTCGCATCCCTGCGGTACCACCCCGGCAGCGTCCGGTTGGAAGAGGTTGATACGGTGTCGGTCCGACTAAAAGGAGACGGTAAGCGATACCAATTTCGCCTCAGGGAAAACCTGGAGGATTACCACTCCTATGTAAGCTACTTCGAAACCACCGGGGATTGGCAGAATATAACACTACCCCTGCGGAAGTTATACCCTACCTACCGGGGAAGAACGCTGGATCAGCCGGACTTTTCAGGTTCTCAACTCGAAGAGGTCGGCTTTCTTATTGGCAATAACAAAGAAGAGTGCTTCCGTCTTGAGATCAAAAGTATTGGCTTGCAGTAACATCAGCTGATTCACTCCCGGCAAACTTGTTCCGATTAATAACCTTCTATATATGATCTCCTCAGCAGCCTAGGATGAAGTGAATGAAGTGGTTCAGAAGGCTGTTATTGATGCTGATTTAGGCGCTGAGTCTCCGTATATTTACATTCATTTAGAAACTCGAATTCTCCCACTCTTTTACATGCGCATTCTTAAATTCGTCGGTGCTTTTCTGGGCACGCTGGTGCTCCTGTTTTTTATCGTCTTTGGATTTCATCTTAAAGCGCTCAAAACGCTGTTCAATAACAGCGGGGACCTGCAAGAAGGCCAGCAATGGGTTTCCAAAACCACCTCCCTGAAAGGACTTACCGAATATATCGGCCAAAATCCGAGTCATGTTTCTATCGTCTCTCGTTCCGCCACCAACCCCGATACCACTATCGCTTTTCAAGCTGATGCGCCCCGCACCATGGGTACGATCTCTAACCTGTTTCTGATCACCACCTATGCCCGCTTGGTCGAAAGCGGCAGCATGAATCCCGATGAGCTGATACCGCTGGATTCGGTAGACCGCTACCAGCTGCCCTTTATTGATGCTTCCAACCACGAGGATGCCAAGACCATCCTTGATAACAGAGACAAGATCACATCCGACAACAAGGCCAAACTCGACGACCTTGTGCAAGCCGCGATTATTTACAACGATCTGGCCATCTCGGATTACCTGTTTTACAAGCTTGGGAAAGAACAAATTGACAGTACCTTTTCGCAGCTTAACCTGTCACAAACCGATAAGCCGCTTCCCTTCTCGGGCCTCTATATCACCCTGCATCCCAAACTGCATAACACCTCATATAAATCTTATTTTAAACAGCTAACTGTTCTTTCAGAAGCCGAATTCAGGGATTCAGTATTCGCCGAGGCCAAACGCTACAGGATGAATCCATCCTATCACAAGAAAGTAAACACCCTGTTTGATGAAGAGCAGGGACTCGGGATTGGATTCACGGAACGGCGGGACGTACTTTCGCTTTTTCCCAAATCAACGGCTGCCGAACTATCGGCCCTTATGATTGATCTGCAGCAGGACAGCCTTATTTCACAAGCCGTTTCCAAAAGAGTTAAAGAGATTATGAACTGGCCGTACGAACAGCAAAGTCTGAACAGCGACTTCAACTATTACGGAGCCATATATGATAACCGGTTGGGCCTGCTCAACGGTATCGATTACGGAGCTTCGGTATATTCAAACGAGCCCTTCGGTCAGGCCGTATTTTTTGATTCCCTGCAAGTGGCCTTCTGGTTTCACATGAGCAGCAACCTCATGCACCAGGATTACCAACAACGGTTGATGTGGGACCCGGCGCTGCGAGAAACCACGCTTCAGGAAATCAATAATTAGTTTTATTTTTCAACTTCAACCCTAACAAATCCTACGCGCTTATGGCAAGTTCTGGAAAAGTAAATGAAACGGTTCGCGGTGGCATCACGCTGGGTACGGCATTGGCCGTCACAATCTCGTGGTCGGTTAATAAGTCCATTCTTTGGGCTATCATCCATGGACTGTTTAGTTGGTTCTATGTGATTTATTATGCCATTGCTTATTAAAGATCTCAATCATTTCTCATGAAAAACTACAAATACCTTTATCTATTCTGGCTGTTACCCCTTTGCTTTCTCTTTTTGATGGGCCAACAAGGGCTCGTTTACTACGGGCTGGTCGATACCTTCGATAACGGACACAGCTATACGGCCGAAGTGGTAGAATTTGAATTCAAGCAGATTGCCTCCCAGACCAACGGGCATATCGTACTCCGTTTTGAAACCCAGGATGGTCAGGAAATTCAGCGCGAACTGTCTCTCCCGGTTGAGATGGCCGGCGCCCTGCAAAAAATCCGCGTAATCCCTATACGCTACCAACCCGGCGCCTGGCAGGAGATCGTAATCATGCCTACTCTGGAAACGCAAAAGAATCTGGTATGGACCAATGCGCTGATGGCTTTTGTCGCTTTTCTGCTGACCTTTTTTGTAGCGCTCGTCACTCATCGTTTTGCAAGTAAAAAACTCTCGGAAGAAAGCGAAGAACTGGTGATCGAACGCATAGATCAAGATTAAACTCATGACAAACGGTAACTCCACGGGCACGCTTTACCTGATCCCCAATACGCTGGGCAAAACTCCGGAAAACAATACCATCCCGGAATATGTACTAAATGTAATTCGTCAGTTGGACGTACTGATTGTAGAAAACGTGCAGACGGCCGCCCGTTACCTGCAATGGATCGGGGATACCATACCGGAATACGAAATCGATTTCCTGTTGCTCAACAAAAAAACACCCGTCCAGGAGATTGCCTCTTTTATCAAGCCCCTGCAAAATGGACGGGATGCGGGCTTGCTTTCAGAAGCCGGCTGTCCGGTTGTAGCCGACCCCGGCTCCGAACTGATTAAAATGGCACATGATCGCGATATCAGGGTACGCCCGCTGGTGGGGCCATCCTCCATTTTACTGGCTCTTATGGGATCCGGGTTCAACGGTCAGCAATTTTCTTTTCACGGATATCTGCCTATCGATGAGAAAAAACGACAATCCGCCATTCAGGATTTGGAACAGCGATCGAAGTCGGAGGGCAGCACCCAGATATTTATGGAAGCTCCCCACCGAAACGATGCCATCCGCAAGGACGTGATCCGTTACTGCGCACCGCAAACCCGTTTCTGTACAGCTACTAATCTTACGCTACCCGATGAGAACATCGTTTCACAAAAAATATCGGAATGGAGAAAAAGTGAACCCGACTCCATCCATAAGGAACCCACGATCTTTCTGATTTATGCACCGTAAATAGGTGCATATTAAAAAAGCCTGACCCTATTCGGGACAGGCTTTTACAGTCAATATGAATTGGAACAGAGTTAGGCTCCGGCTTCCTCCAGCATATGTACGATATCATCGTAATGATGGGAGCTTGCCTGGTCTTTTGCCGACCAGCCTCGATCGTCTAGTACGCCAACATCACTGTGATGGGCGATCAGCAACTGCACGATTTTGTTATAACCATTACTTGAAGCCCAATACAAAGCCGTGGTTCCGCGATTATCGCGAGTATTTACCTTTGCACCATTCTCAAGTAATAATTGTACTACATCCATATGCCCGTGCTTGGCTGCTTTCATGAGCGCCGTTCGATTATGCTCATCACAGGTATCAACGTCAGTACCGTTTTCCAGGTACTCTTGCACGGTCTCTAAGTCTCCATTCTCTGCTGCTTCCAGAAAAGCGTTTTCTTCCATATTTAAACCTCCTTACTTAATATTTAGGTGGGTCTGTTACTTTAATTGTAATTGATTGTGGTATCAGAATCAATTTATTCTTTGGAGATTTGCACTCATTTATCCAATAAAAAAGGGCGCATTAGTGCGCCCTTTTAAATACTCAGATTGTTAGTAATTCCAAGCTATTCCAGCCCAAGTACATCAACCCCTTGGTTAAAGGTTACATCCACGGGGATGGACTGTTCGGCCAGCCGATCAAGGTTAGATTGCAGCTGCTCTCCTACATGTCCGTACTGTTCAATAAATGCAGAAACGCCTTCGTAGTCGCCGTCGCCCTGCAGCGTAAGAATCTTACGGGAAAGCGACTGGGTGGCATCATCCATTTTATCGTAGTTAATGCTGTAGGTTTGAGATTCTTCATCAAAGATAATGGCCCCCTGCTCTTTAAAATAGTTGAACCGGATCAGGTTCGCCAAGCCGTGTGCTTCGGAAGCACCGAATCGAATAGAACGGAAAATACTGGTCACAAAGGTGACGTAATTATCCTCAATCGATCCTTCGGTAACCATTCCTTTATCGCGCAGACTTGAAACCATGTAGAGACCAAGCACATCCGCTTTTCCCTCTTCCAAGGCCGAGGCATGATCTTTCAGTGCTTCCCGAACGGTACCCTTTCCGTTGATGGTATTTTTAATGCCGAGTCCGTGCGCCACCTCGTGGAACATCGTATTGCCAAAGAAAGCATCAAAAGTTATGTGCTTACGCTGATCCTTATTTATCAGCACGTTGGAAATAGGCTCCAGAATCTTATCGTATTTCGCCCGCATGGCGTTCTCCAGCTGCAGTCGCCGGGTGCCTTTTTCGAGCTGTACCTGTTCGTCGTTGGGCAGATTGATGGCTATGGTCTTGGAACCGGCATTGGCATCCCCGGCATAATACACAACCTTATAAGCATTCAGATCGGAGTCACGGCCCGGAGTTTCCTGTTTGTACTCCTCGGGCACCGGCAGGCCTTCCTGCAGTTCCGGTAGTACCGTCGTGTATTTCGACAGTCGCTCGCTCCACTCCTTGTCTTTGATCAGCACGAAAGTTTCGTGAGCGGCTTTGTACCCATAGAGACCGTCCTCATAGGTTTCAATTGGCCCGATAACCACCTCAATGGTATTGTCTTTCATATCCATCCACGCCATGTCACTGGCGCGATAATCATCCGTCAGCAGTGCTTCCGCCCGCAGATTCAGATATTTTTTAAGGGCTTCATTTTCGGCAAGTTCAGCCGCCGCTTTTAGTTTTTCGGCTGCCAGCTTATGCTGCTCTGCAAAGGCCTCGTGATAAGGCACGGTCGTCAAATTCCCTTCGCCATCACGGCGAACCAGCGTATACAGATCGTCTTTGACATCGGAATCCCAGTTCTCGAACTCTTCTTTAGTCATATCATCGGGATAGAAGTTGGCGCCCTCCGACTTTTCGCCGACGCCTTCCACAAAAGGTTCGTCACCGTTCAGGCGATCCCAGGGTCCGTAGTTAATTTCGGCAAAACGCTTTACCTTTGGATCCTGAATCCTGTCCATAAGCGCTTGCTTGTCACCGTAGGCTTCCTGCCAGAATACCTGATCCATCGCCTTGGCCGCATCAATAAGGAGCGGAATCATCTTCTTCTGATTTTCGGTCAGTGAAGAAACATCCGCTTTCAGTGTAAAATCGGTATACTGATCCAGGCGATCTTGGATACTCATCGCATCGCCGCTTTCAGCCTGTTGATTGGCATTGTTACTGCAACCACTTAGCCCTATTCCAATAAAGAATAGCGCCAGTAGCAAAGGTCGAAAAGAGATTTTCATAATATTAATTTGATTGATTAGTTCTCTGTTTAATTCTAATGAAATAAATTATTGGTGAAGAGGCTCAGGTAGAAGTCCCCGGCTTTTCAGTTCGCCCAATATTAATTCAGTTATATCACTTTTAAAAGGAAATTCGTATCGAATATCGAGCACTTAAGCCTTCAATCTGAGCTTAAGCACGTAGTTTTCTTCATGGACCTCATTTAAGGCTACTACCGTCACCGGCTTTTTTAGATATACATAACGCGAGGACACGGCCGCTTTGTATGCTATTCGTTTGACCAGCTCCACATCTACATACATGGGCAGAAAAATTTCGGCCCTACCTGGCAGTCCAGCGCGCTGGAATTGGCATTCGACACTGCCGTATTCATCAGCTCGCTATTGGGGATCGACACAACCGAATCATCCGGTCTAACAATACGACTCGACCGCAACCCAATAATCGTAACTTCTCCAAAATGGTCGCCAACCTCAATCTTATCCCCACCTGAAACCGACGGTCCAGGATAATCATAAATCCTCCGAATATATTTTCAGAATACCTTGGGCGGCAAACCCCACGGCGATACCGATAAGATCATCAATATTGTCGCCAGCGATAATTTCGAGTTCTGAAGCCAGCAGCTCTACCAGCTGACCTTCGGTCCATATTGTTGACTGCATGTCGATGTGATGCACGGGCTCACCGTTTAACTCCGCATCAATGGTCAAATTCAAAAAGGTTGATTTGCCGCTGCCTTTCTCACCGCCCACTGCGAAGGTAGCGGCCAGGCTGTTTTGCCACTGCTCGTATGCTTTCTTAAAAGAAGCTATGGAATCCATTTTCGACACATAAAACCGCTAGTCGGCCTCAGCATCAAAATTAAAAAGCCTTCGGTAAATGTAGGGGAACACCTTCATTTTTTGATCCGTATCGGAAAGGTAGCTCGCGATATCCGCCCTCGCCATCTCTTCCACCCGGGGTTCCTCAAAACCGTAAAACTGCCGGACCACATGCATAAATTCTTTCACCTTTTTCCAACCAAAGCGAAGCCAAAGCATGAGACGATCCTGAATTTTCGCGATCCGCGAATCCAATAGTTTTTTTCCAGTTGGGATGGCAGCCTTTCTTTCAGAATAGCATGTAATTGTTCTTTAAATTCACTGCGGTTCAAATGCTACCTTCTTTTCATTTAATTTTGTCGTAATTTCTGTAAAATATCATGAAATACAAATTCAGGTATCTCGTTGCATGAACCAAGGTAATAGTTCTTTTTATTCTTGAGTAAATATTACTTAATTTCGGCTATTGATATCAGTACAGCATTTAAAGGGACTCTAAGGTGACCGTTCAATCAATTCTACAAAACTGCACGCTACAATTACCGGGCCGGTGGATCGCGATATACCTGCTGATGAGCCTCTTATTAGGTAGTTGCGCTCCCACCCTGCAGGCCCAGGATAATTCCTTGAAACGGGTTTCCACCGCTACCCGGAGCGACGGTAAAGGACAAGTAATGCGCTTCCATCTCACCACCCCGGTGGACTCCTTTGAAGTATACCAGCCCGAGGTTGACCTCATCCAAATGACACTCTATAGCAGCGAGCTGGATACAGCCAATATAAAAGTGCCAAACTCTTCTGTATTTGATGAGATCAGCTTTTATGATATGCCTAAAGGTATTGGGGTGGATATTTACCTGGCCCAGGATCATTACTATCAGGGCAAAGCTTATCATGATGCCAACAGCGAAGACCTGTTACTCGCTCTTACGAAGACCGATAAAACCGAGCTGGAATACCTTACCCAGGATATGGATCCCATTATATGGTCCAGTTTTACGGTAAGCGAGGAAAGCCTGCTGGTGGGCGATTCCGATTTTTCGACCCCTGATCTGGGCAACCAAGATTATATGCAGGCCCGGGATAAAATGAAGTTTGACGTGGTCGTGCTCGATCCCGGTCACGGCGGCAATGATCCCGGTTCTATAGGGTACAGAGGCGTCAAGGAAAAAAACATCGTGCTGGACATTGCCAAAAAAGTGGGCGGTTATATCAAGGAATATATGCCCGGTGTAAAAGTGGTTTACACGCGCGACGATGATAACTTTGTTGAGCTGGAGGAACGCGGCAGCATTGCCAACCGCCATGAGGGCGACCTGTTTGTATCTATCCATTGCAACTCCCATTCCTCGCGACAGCCTTACGGCACGGAGGTGTATTTTCTGGGATTGGAGCGCAGCCAAACTGCACTTGAGGTGATGAAACGCGAAAACCAGGTAGTTCGCTCCGGCAGCGAAACCGAACAGAAGGAACTGAGCGAAGAAGACCTCCTGGTGTATGAGCTGGCCAACAGCGGGTATATCGCCACCAGTGAACGCATTGCAGGCATGCTGGAATATCAGCTGGATGAGCGGGCCCAACGACGATCGCGCGGTATAAAACAGGCGCGGTTTGTGGTTTTGTATCACGCCTCAATGCCAGCTGTACTCGTCGAGACCGGTTTCATCAGCAACCCGGGCGAAGCACGTTACCTCACTTCCGATCGGGGACAATCCTACATTGCATCAGCTATCTTCCGGGCGATTCGCAACTACAAGGAAAATTACGATAAAAGTCAGCAACCGAATGCAAAATAGCGTTATCTATTGGATCCATTAATCATTGGGGTAGCCGGCGGAAGCGGCTCCGGAAAAACAACGGTAGTTAAACATATCATCAATACGATCGGCGAAGATAATATTCTTCTGCTGCAACACGATTCCTATTATCGCGATCTGAAACACCTGCCCTTCGAGGAACGGACAAAACAGAATTTTGACCATCCTTCCTCCCTTGAAACCGAACTCATGATTCGTCACATCAAGGCATTGAAGGAAGGCTACCAGGTAGAAATACCGATCTATGATTTCACCAAGCACATACGCAAAGAAGAAACAAAGCTGGCCCAGCCCAAACAGATTATCCTGCTGGACGGTATTCTTATCTTTACGGAAAAAGAGCTCCGCAAGCAGATGAACATCAAGCTGTATGTAGACACCGACGACGATATTCGTCTGCTGCGACGCATTCAGCGCGATATTGTAGAACGCGACCGAGAACTGGAAAACGTGCTTACCCAGTATCAAAAATATGTGCGACCCATGCACCTCGAATTTGTTGAGCCCAGCAAACGATATGCTGATATTATCATCCCCCGGGGCGGCGAAAATCAGGTAGCACTCGATATGGTAAATGCTCTGATCCAGGATCGGCTCAAAAATACGACCGTCCGCTCAGAATCGGAATGAAAAACACCTGGGTATTGCTTCAATAGATAGAAATTAAAGCCACAGCAATTCAAAAAGTATTATGAATATAGATTCTAAAATTGCTATCGTTACCGGAGCCAGCAGCGGTATCGGTTCCGCCTTCAGTCATGCACTCATAAAAAAAGGAGCAACGGTATACGGTCTGGCCCGAAGCACCGACAAGCTTCAAAAGGTTAAAGATGAGCTTGGGGATCGGTTTAAGCCAGTGACTATGGACATCACCGATCACAATGCAATTGAGAAGTGGGTTGATGAAACCTTTTCCGAACATTATCAGCCTGATATTTTAGTTAATAATGCCGGTCTGGCCCGTTTCGCCAGTGTCGATGAGCTTTCGGTTGATGAATGGGAAACGATGATCAAGACCAACTTATCCGGCATTTTTTACATGACACGACAGCTGGTTCCCCTGATGAAACAAAACAAATCCGTTTGTCATGTTGTCAATATCGCTTCCATAGCCGGAAAGGTCGGGAACCCAAATATGACCGGCTACAACGCTTCCAAATTCGGCGTTCGCGGGTTCAGTGAAGCCCTGTTTAAGGAAGTACGCTATGACGGCATTAAAGTAACCTGCTTCTATCCCGGCTCTATCGCTACCAACTTTTTCGATCGTGTGGATATGCAGACACATTCCAATATGATGCAACCCGGCGATGTGGCCGACGTATTGATCAACGTGCTGGAGACCCCGGACAATTTCCTGATCAACGACATCACAATGCGGCCGCTAAATCCTAAACCACCGTCTGAACAATAAAATGAATTCATTGTTGCGCGCCGGTTTTGTAATTGGTTTGCTTTTGTTGGTCGGATGCATGGGAAACGACACTCCGGAGAAGCCAAAAAATCTTATTCCGGAAGATAAATATGTGTCGCTGCTAGTGGAGCTGCAGCTAATCAGATCCTACCAGCAGAATGCGCCGGTTGATAGCCTGACCATCGATTCCCTGACCACGGCAGCCTACCAAAAATACGACGTGAACAAAGCGCTTTTCCAGAAAAGCCATCAATATTACCAGCAGTTTCCCAAAGAGCAAAAAGAACGGATTCAACAGGCTATAGAACAGATCCAGATGGATCAGGTTGCTAAAGCTGATTCAGTTCGTCCCGGAATTAAAAACTAACTGTTTTCCGGACCGATCCATCGAAAGGTATTTTGCTCTGATTCCACTTTCTTTTCCCGCATCAGATAGCCCAGCGACTGTTTGGTTCTTGCCACGCTCCAGCCGAACTTTTTTCGGATCTCCCCGAAGGTTTTGGCTTCATTGGCAAGCATCTCTCTGAGCCGGTGCACGTCACTGTCTGAAGTAGCATCGGCGCTAGAGCTGAACTTGGACGAAGTCAAACAATTATCGCAATGCCCGCATGCTGAAACGTTCTGCTCCCCGAAATACTGCCGGATATAAACCTCCCGACAACCTTCGGTTTCTACATACCCCTGCATGTAAGAGAGCTTCTTCAACAGGGTATTGCGATGCTGTTCAAGGGCCTGTCGGCTCAGGTGCAACGTTGATTGCCGCTCATCAATTAATTCCACCAAGGGCAGCTCTCCAATCATTTCGTGAATCAACATTTGATCACGATCTTGCAAAACCTTCAGACCTTTTTTTACAGCATTCGGCGACACACTCAGTTTCTCGCGGAGATATTCAAAATCGAGATATTTCATTTTTCCGAAAGCTTCTCCTCCGTACTGACGAAACAACGTATCCAAGAACTCTGATTTCTGCCTGTTTTCCAGCTCTTCAATCTGTTGTAGAATATAATCCTGACTTACGGCAAAACGTACGCCAACCTGAGAAGTGATATGTTCGACAAGCTCCAGGATGCCCAGCTGGTTTAGTACATTCAGGGCCGATCGTACTTTTCGCGCAGATAGTCCGGACCGTTTTTCGAGGGCTTGCAGAGAGACTTCTTCCCGGCTTTCCATCTCCGAGCCCACTGCCAGATTCAGCTCATCACAAAGCACATCATATACTTTTTGCAGTTCTTCCCGGTCGGGATAAGAACTCTTAATCCGTTCTTCGGCGATCTGCAGATCTGAGGGCTTAAAAAATAATATCGGATAACTTTCCGAACCGTCACGCCCCGCCCGGCCGGCTTCCTGGTAATAAGACTCCAAAGAATATGGCATCTCATAATGAATCACATAACGGCAGTCGGCCTTGTCAATCCCCATTCCAAAAGCGTTGGTAGCTGCAACAAGGGGTAATGAACCGGAAATCCAGGCTTCCTGTATCGTTCTTCGTTCGGCTGCATCGATGCCCGCGTGGTATGCTCTGGTTTTAATTCCCAGCTTTTTTTGAATAAGGTCGGCAATCTCTTCACAGTTCCTCCGGGTCCCTCCGTAGATGAGTCCCGTTCCTTCAGCAGAGGCCTTCTTAACAGCTTGTAACAACTTTTGGCGTTTTTTCTCAGTCTCAACAACCCACCATTTGAGATTGGGACGATCAAATCCTTTCGAAACAATCACCGGATGCTCAAACTGCAGGCTCTGCTGAATATCTTCCCGGACTTCGGGCGTAGCCGTCGCCGTGAGTGCAATCCATGTAACCTCATCCGCAATTGATTCCAGCGCAGGACGTATCTCCCGGTAGGCCGGCCGAAAATCGTGCCCCCACTCCGATATACAATGCGCTTCGTCAATTGCTACCAAACTGATATTCAATTTTGGCATCTCTGCTTCCCAAAGCGGGGTTTTCAACCGCTCCGGTGAACAGTACAACAGGTCATACATGCCGTTTCGGGCATTGGCAAAACGCTGCTCAATCTCCCATGAAGAGAGGGTGCTATTGACAAAGGTTGCTGAAATTCCCCTATCATTCAACTGCTGCACCTGATCTTGCATAAGTGCCACCAGCGGCGAAATCACGACCGTCAGCCCCTCCAGTACCGTAGCGGGTACCTGGTAGCAAAGTGACTTCCCGCCCCCCGTGGGAAAGAGTACCAGGGTATTCTTCTTTTTCAAGACCGAACGAATAGCCTTGTCCTGTCCGGTTCGAAACGAATCAAACCCCCAGTATTTCTCCAGGGACTTCCCGGCTTTTTGCATAAGGTCGTCGGCCATTATTTCTGTTTTTTGGGGTCGCAGTTTGAATGTCTAAAAGTCCAGATAAATACCCAGCGGGTCAACCAATTTGTAAAAAAAGTGATTAAGATTTGGATTTTTCTAAAGAAACTTTAGTTTAAGCTATTCATGAAAGCAAACGAAACACATATCACCAATCTAGCCGACAGCACAGCTGTTGCTACCCTTCCTGTGATTGCGTTTCGTCCATTTTATGCAGCACGGCCGCGGGCCCTCGGGGCTCAACAATAACTCTCCATATCGGAGGGTACAGCGATTGTACCACTCCGGCTCACCACCCTACTTTCTTAACCGTTATTTAATCAGCCGTTAGCTATCTGCGTCTTTTCGCAGCCATTTTTGGCTTATCTGCTGATTTCACCCAAATAATGCTGCCCAAAAAATGGATATTACCATAACTGTCGCCACCGATGAACATTTTTCCTATGCGGAAGAAATCTGTGCGTTGATGGAAGAAGCTGCCAAACAACGCGGAACCGGTATCGCCAAGCGCGCACCTGAATATGTCCAAACCAAAATGGAAGAAGGCAAAGCCGTAGTTGCCGTGGACCAGGATAACGCTCAACTTGCCGGCTTCTGCTACATCGAAAACTGGGACCACGACAAGTACATCGCCAATTCCGGACTGATCGTACATCCACACTATCGTAAACTGGGGCTCGGACGCAAAATTAAAGAGCGCATCTTTGAGCTCTCCCGAAAAAAATATCCCAATGCCAAGATCTTTGGGATCACTACCAGCATGGCCGTGATGAAAATCAATTCGGATATGGGCTACAAGCCGGTAACCTTTTCTGAGCTCACACAGGACAAAAAATTCTGGAAAGGTTGTCAAAGCTGCCCCAACTACGACATCCTCACCAGTGAAGATCGCAAAGGTTGCCTGTGCACGGGCATGCTTTATGATCCCCAAAAAGAAGAAAGCCAGTCTGCCAAAGACGAAGACCGGCAAAAGGCTAAACGGTGGGAAAACTTCAAGCGCTTTCTGCGTCTTCACAAGCACAACCTCCAGCGTAAAACCAAATCTATTTTCAATCTGTAATTTGATATCTCATGAGTAAACAAAAGATCGTACTAGCATTCAGCGGCGGACTGGATACCTCCTACTGTGTACCCTATCTAAAAGAAGAATACAATGCCGAAGTCCATACGGTGCTGGTTAATACCGGCGGGTTTTCCGACGAAGAATTACAACAAACCGAAGAACACGCGTTTAACCTGGGGTCCGACCATCACCAAACACTCAAACAAACCGATGCTTTTTATCAAAAAGTGATTCGATTTCTGATTTTCGGAAACGTGCTTAAAAATCATACTTATCCCCTGTCGGTTAGCTCCGAGCGGGTTTTTCAAGCTGTTGCTATCGCCGAGTACGCCCAAAAAATTGGCGCCGACGCAATTGCTCACGGCAGTACCGGGGCCGGCAACGACCAGATCCGTTTTGATTTGGTATTTAATGTTATCACGCCTGAATTGGATATCATAACCCCCATTCGGGATCAAAAACTAAGTCGCGAGGATGAGGTTGGATTTCTGCAATCGAAGGGATTCGATTTCGACTGGAGTGTATCCAAATATTCCATTAACAAGGGCCTGTGGGGCACCAGCGTAGGTGGCGCCGAAACTTTGACTTCCGACCAGCCGCTACCTGAAGACGCCTGGCCAAGTCAGTTAGAACAGCGGGAAAGCCAAAATATCACCGTTTCTTTTGAAGAAGGCGAACCGGCGGCGCTTAATGGAAAGGCCCTATCTGCCGTGGCACTTATTCAGCAGCTCGATGAGTTGGCTTCGGCTTACGCTGTTGGTCGTAACGTACACGTGGGTGATACCATTATCGGAATAAAGGGTCGCGTAGGATTCGAAGCTGCCGCACCCCTAATCCTGATAAAAGCCCACCAACTGCTGGAAAAACACGTACTCACCAAGTGGCAGCTCTACTGGAAAGATCAACTGGCCGAATGGTACGGCATGATGCTGCACGAAGGACAGTACCTGGATCCGGTAATGCGAAACATTGAGGCTTTCCTGGAAGACACCCAGCAAAATGTTACGGGAGACGTTAACGTAGCACTACATCCCTATCGCTTTGAGCTGGAGGGTATCTCATCACCCAACGATCTTATGCAGTCTTCCTTTGGAGAATATGGCGAAATGAACAAGGCTTGGTCTGCCGAAGACGTGAAGGGTTTTGCCAAAATTTTGTCCAATCAAATTAACCTACATCAGTCCGTAAACAACTATGATTAATGCAGGCATCGTAGGCGGCTCAGGCTATACCGCCGGAGAACTTATTCGGTTACTAATCAACCATCCCAAGGTGTCCATTGACTTTATCTACAGCACCAGCAAAGCGGGCGAGCCGGTAAACAACGTTCACCGGGATCTCCTGGGGGATACCGATCTCCGCTTCACCGGTGAGATCAACCAAAATATCGAGGTACTCTTTCTGTGCTTGGGCCACGGCAATTCTACAGATTTCCTGAAAAAACACCCTGTATCTAAAGAAACCCGTATCATTGACCTGAGTCACGATTTTCGTCTCTCGGCATTAAATACTTTTGACTTCCGAACTTTCGTATATGGACTTCCCGAGCTGAATAAAGATAAAATCAAAAATGCTCTAAATATCGCCAACCCCGGCTGTTTTGCCACGGCTATTCAGCTGGCGCTGCTGCCATTGGCCCAAGCAACATCTTTAAAAAATGATATCCATATTCATGGCATCACCGGGGCTACCGGGGCAGGAAGCTCACTAAGCAGTACCACACATTTCAGCTGGCGCGACAACAACGTATCCATTTACAAAGCCCTGGAACACCAGCATATTGGTGAAATTACCCAAAGCCTGGAACAGCTTTCTCCGGGTTTCAACTCAAAACTGAATTTTGTACCAGTCCGCGGAAATTTTTCCCGGGGCATATTTATCACAGCTTACACGGCAGCAGATATAGCACTGGAGAATGCGGAGACGCTGTACTCAACCTTTTACTCCAACGCCCCCTATGTACATCTTAGCCCTCAATCGCTGTATCTGAAACAGGTAACCAACACCAATAAGTGCCTGCTTCACCTACAGAAAAAAGATGGGCAGCTGCTTATCACCAGTATCCTCGACAACCTTTTAAAAGGGGCCTCGGGACAAGCTGTGCAAAATATGAATCTGATGTTCGGCCTGGATGAATCCACCGGACTACATTTAAAACCTTCGCATTTTTGACATGGAAATTTTTGACGTTTATCCATTATTAGACCTTGAGCCGGTAAAAGCTAAAGGAAGCTATGTTTACTGCTCGGACGGCAACAAATACCTGGATTTTTATGGCGGGCATGCCGTCATCTCTATTGGGCACTCCCATCCCCATTATGTAAGTAAGATTTCTAATCAGTTACACAAGCTGGGGTTCTTTTCCAATTCGGTACAAAATCCGCTGCAACAGGAATTTGCAGATAAGTTGGGAAGACTTGCCGGCTACGATGACTACCAAATATTCTTCAGCAATTCGGGAGCCGAGTCTGTGGAAAATGCCCTGCGCATGGCTTCCTTCCACAATGGAAAATCCAAAGTCATCTCCTTCAGTGAAGCCTTTCATGGGCGTACCACTACGGCCCTCAGCGTCACTGATAAAAAACAGTATGCTGCCCCAATCAATGAGACTCCCGAAGTGGTATTTCTAGAGATGAACGATGCGGGATCACTTGAAGCAGAACTTGCCGCAGGGGACGTATGTGCTGTTTTAATCGAACCCATTCAGGGCATAGGAGGTATACGTGTATTTGATGATGCTTTTCTACGAAAGGCGCGCCAATTATGTACCAAGTATAACACGGTACTTGTCTGTGATGAAATACAATCGGGCGTGGGACGTACAGGCAATTTTTTCGCCCACCAGCACGCCGGCATTTGTCCCGATATTATTACCATAGCCAAGGGCATGGCCAACGGCTTTCCGTTTTCAACCACGCTTTTGAGTCCTGATTTTGAATCATGGCACGGGCAACTCGGCTCCACTTTCGGCGGAAACCACCTGGCTTGCTCGGCAGCCACCGCAGTGTTGGAGGTTATTGAAGAGGAGAACCTCATGCAAAATGCCGCACGCGTGGGAAGTTACCTGCTGGAACAACTATCCAATCTTCCCGACATACTTGAAGTTCGGGGACGCGGCCTCATGATAGGTATTGAATTTCCCTATCCCGTTGCAGATCTGCGTCAGCGCCTAATCCGGCAGGAGCATGTAGTAACGGGCGTATCCAGCAATCCCAATGTACTGCGGCTTTTGCCGCCCATCTCCCTATCGCCCAAAGAAGGCGACCAATTTATCACTGCTTTAAAAAACGTATTAACGCGACTGCAACCTCAAGCACAATGAATAATTTTACCTCCGTCAGCGACGTCGATAACATTCCGGGCCTCATACAGCAAGTGCTGGAAATCAAAAAAACATCTGCATCTACATCTTTTGGCAAAAGCAAAACACTGGGACTCGTTTTTTTCAATCCCAGCCTGCGGACCCGATTGAGTACCGAAAAGGCTGCCAAGAACCTTGGAATGGATGTAATTGTTATGAATATTGATGCAGATGCCTGGAATATTGAGTTTGCCGATGGTGCCGTAATGGATGGCAATACCCAGGAACATATTACCGATGCCGTGCGGGTAATTAGCGGATATTGTGATCTCTTGGGCGTACGTACTTTTGCGGGCCTGGAGGATCAGCAAGAAGATTACCAGGAACAGGTATTGAATAAGTTCGTGTCTCATTCTTCCGTACCGGTGATCAGCCTGGAATCGGCCACGCGTCATCCGCTGCAGTCGCTGGCCGATATGGCCACGATTGCAGAATCTTCCATTAAGACTCCCAAGGTGGTCTTAAGCTGGGCTCCCCATCCCAAAAAGTTGCCTCAAGCCGTTGCCAACTCTTTTCTGGAGTGGATTGTTCATATCGATGCCGAAATCACCCTGGCACATCCCGAAGGCTATGAACTAAGTCCGATTTTTACGAAAGGAGTTACGATCAACCACAACCAGGAAAAGGCCTTTGTCGGTGCTGATTTCGTCTACGCGAAAAACTGGAGCAGCTTTACCCATTACGGGCAAACACCTCCCGTTCAAGACAACTGGACTATCACCGAAGAAAAGATGAACCATACAAATAAGGGGCGATTTATGCACTGCCTGCCCATACGACGTAACGTAGTGGCTACTGACGAGGTTATTGACCATTCGCTAGTTTATAACCAAGCCAAGAATAGAGAATATGCCGCACAGGCAGTACTTCAAAACCTGCTGGAGGCCTTGTAATGGAAACGCTGAAAGTTGTAAAGATTGGCGGAAACGTCGTAAATGACGAATCCCTGCTGCTTGACTTTCTGGAAAAATTCCAGCAGCTCGAAGCTCCCAAAATCATCGTGCATGGAGGCGGCCGATCGGCTTCAGAACTTTGCAAAAAACTGGATATTCCGATCAAAATGAACAAAGGGCGCCGTATCACCGATGCCGACTCACTGGACGTTGCAGTAATGGTTTATGCCGGACTCATCAACAAAAAGATGGTAGCCAGCCTGCAAGCTCTGGGTTGTAATGCCCTGGGACTTTCGGGCGCCGACCTGAATACCATTCCTGCCCAAAAGAGAACGAAGGCCGAAATTGACTACGGCTTTGTTGGTGATGTCAATGCGAAGGATATAAACACACATTTTATAAACCGGCTGCTGGATGAGCAGATTGTTCCGGTTTTTCCGGCTATCACGCATGATAACCAGGGGCAACTGCTGAATACTAATGCCGATACCATCGCGGCTTCCCTGGCAATCGCCCTGTCACAGAAATATCGCGTAACCCTGATTTATTGTTTTGCCAAAGAAGGCGTGTTGCGTAATCTGGATGACGAGTCATCGCTGATTAAGAAATTAAACCGGGAGTATTTTCAGCAGTTAAAAGCCGACGGCACTATTCACGAGGGTATGATTCCCAAACTGGATACTGCCTTTGAAGCCCTCAGCAACAATGTGCAACGGGTAGTGATTAAAAACGCCGGCAACCTTCACCAAACAACCGGAACCGAACTTAGTTTATGAACCAGCTAGTAGAAGCTTCCATAGAACTATTACAATCCCTTATCCGTACGCCTTCTTTCTCCAAAGAAGAAGCAGAAACCGGTGAACTCATTCAGTCATTTCTGGAAGAGCAGGGCATAGCAACGAATCGACACGTTAATAACATTTGGGCGACCAACAAGCATTTTGATTCCGATAAACCTACACTACTGCTCAACTCTCATCATGACACTGTAAAACCCAATTCAGGCTATACCAACGATCCATTTGCACCTCTGGTGGAAGATGGCAAACTCTATGGGCTTGGAGCTAATGATGCCGGCGGAGCTTTGACATCCCTGCTGGCCACCTTTGTTCACTTTTATAACCTGACCGGCCTGAAGTATAATCTTGTAATGGCCGCTACCGGCGAAGAAGAGATTTCCGGAGCCAACGGTATCGCATCCATACTTGACAAAATTCCGGAGGTCGATTGCGCCATTGTCGGTGAACCCACGCAGATGCGTATGGCCGTTGCTGAAAAAGGCCTCATCGTATTACGCTGCCGAGCCCAAGGCAAAAGTGGTCACGCCGCAAGGAATGAAGGAGTAAACGCCATTTACCCGGCCATGCGTGATATCCATTGGTTTGAAAACTATACCTTTGGCGAAATTTCCGAAACCCTTGGGCCCGTCAAAATGACTGTAACCGTCGTACATGCCGGCGAACAGCATAACGTGGTCCCCGACAGCTGTGATTTTACGGTAGACATCCGAAGTACGGATGCTTACACCAACGAGGAGATTTTACATATCGTTAAAGATCACATCAAGTCGAAAATCGTCAGCCATTCCATACGTTTAAAACCTTCGTTCATGCCACTCGCCCATCCTATTGTAAAAGCAGGAAGCGAGCTAAATATTGAGCAGTATGGATCCCCCACCCTGTCGGACCAGGCTTTCTTAACCGTACCGTCCCTGAAGATGGGGCCAGGAAAATCGGCTCGTTCACACACAGCCGATGAGTTCATCTACCTTGAAGAGATCAAACACGGCATTCACACCTACATCAAATTGTTCAATAAAATACTTTAATAACTATGAAACTCTGGGAAAAAGGACAGTCAACTGATGAGATGGTCGAGCAATTTACGGTAGGCAAAGATCGTCAGTTGGACCTGGAAATAGCCAAATATGATCTGGAAGCCTCCAAAGCGCACGCGGAGATGCTCAAGGAAGTGGGCCTGCTGGAAAACGAGGAATGGGAACTGCTTCGGGCCCAGCTGAGTCAAATGCTGACGCAGGTCCACAAAGGGGAGTTCACCATCGGGGAAGAATTCGAAGACGTTCATTCCAAAATAGAATACGAACTGACACAAGAACTGGGAGAAACCGGCAAAAAAATTCATGCCGGACGTTCCCGAAACGACCAGGTTTTGGTCTGCCTGCACTTGTATGTAAAGGATCAAATTGAGGAGATAAAGAAACTTTCAAAACCGCTGTTTGAGCAGCTTATCATTTTAAGTAACACACATAAAGATATTCTGATCCCCGGCTATACGCATATGCAGGTAGCCATGCCCTCTTCCTTTGGATTGTGGTTTGGGGCCTATGCGGAATGCCTGGTGGATGACCTGCATCAGCTGAATGCCGCCAAGAAGATTGCGGACCAAAACCCACTGGGCTCAGCGGCGGGCTATGGTAGCTCATTACCACTGAACCGGACAATGACTACCAAACTGTTGGGGTTCGATACGATGAAGTACAACTCTGTTGCAGCCCAGATGAGCCGCGGACGCCTAGAGAAATTTACTGCATTCGGATTGAGTGCGGTAGCCGGCACTCTTTCGAAGATGGCGATGGATATATGCCTGTTTTGTAATCAAAACTATGATTTTATTTCATTTCCAGACGAGCTAACCACCGGCTCCAGCATCATGCCGCATAAGAAGAATCCCGATGTTTTTGAACTGGTCCGCGCCAAATGTAACGATCTACAGTCACTGCCCAATGAACTGACGATGATCACCAATAATTTACCAAGCGGCTACCACCGGGATTACCAGCTACTTAAAGAAAAACTATTTCCCGCGGTAGAAACCCTCAAATCCTGCCTGGAAATAACCCGGCTGATGCTGGATCATATTCAGGTGAAAGACGAGATCGTCGAAGATCCCAAATATAAGTACCTTTTTAGTGTTGAAGAGGTTAATACATCGGTTAAGCAGGGAATGCCCTTTCGGGAAGCTTATCGCCAAGTAGCCCAACAAATTCAAGATGACCGGTTCGAAACCGATTTTAAGGTCGATCACACCCATGAAGGAAGCATTGGAAACCTGTGCAACGATCGTATCAAAGAAAAATTTATGCAGGCTTACTCACTGTAATCAAATATTTTAAAAATATCAGAAACCAATCACTCTTTACTCAAAATTAAATTAATCAGCTATGAAAAAGGAAATCGCGATTTTAGGAGGCGGTAATCTTGGTACGGCATTGGCCGAAGGGCTGGCGCGTACCGAACAAAACCGTTCCAAATATAATGTCACCGTAACCCGACGAAATGTGAAACTAATCCGGCACCTCGAAGACAAGGGGATCCATGTTACGGATGACAACATTGAGGCGGCCCAAAATGCGGATGTGTTGATCCTGGCCGTGCAACCTACCCAAATTGAAGGCCTCATCAATGAAATAAAGGAGATTCTCGATCCTGAACGGCATACTCTAATATCCACTATCACCGGTCTTAAAGATGAGGAAATAGCTGCACTGACCGGACCCGGATTTCCGATTATACGCGTGATGCCGAATACCGCCGCTGCTATTAATCAGTCGATGACCTGTATCGAAAAAACATCCCATGAGGCGGCCGAAGAAACTACCGTAGAGCTGTTCGAAAGCCTTGGCAGAACACTCCTTATTGAGACGGAACTGATGCAGGCCTCCACGGTGCTCGGAGCCTGCGGGATCGCCTTTTTCCTGCGTTACATAAGGGCGGCCTCCCAGGGCGGTATCGAAGTAGGCTTCCATGCCGAAGATGCCCAGCTTATTGCTGCACAAACCGCCCTCGGTGCTTCCGGCTTGCTGCTGGAATCGGGCGGACATCCCGAACAAGAAATCGACAAGGTCACCACCCCCAAGGGATGTACCATTGCCGGACTCAATGAAATGGAACATAACGGCCTGAGCTCAGCATTGATCAAAGGAATTAAAACATCCTATGAAATGATCGCGAACATCCGTTGACAAATATTACTTAAAAGAAAAAGATTAGGCTCTAAACCTCTTCACTGGAAAATGCGGCCTTCATATAGTTGCGACGCATTTCGGCAATAGCAGAGATCGAAATACCTTTCGGGCAAACGGCCTCACATTCGGCGTAGTTTGAGCAATCGCCAAAACCTTCTTTTTCCATCTGTTCCACCATCGCAACGGTGCGTTTTTCTCGCTCGGGTTTACCTTGCGGCAGACGATTCAGATGAGCCAGCTTGGCGCCGGTAAACAAGGAGGCTGAAGAATTCGGACAAGCCGCTACACAAGCTCCGCAACCAATGCAGGTTGCATAGTCGAAAGCGGTGTCGGCCACTGTTTTGTCAATCGGGATGGAATTGGCATCCGGTGCCGCACCGGTTCGAACAGAAATGTATCCGCCGGCTTCAATAATACGATCAAAGGCAGATCGATCAACAACGAGATCTTTGATGACCGGGAATGCTTTGGCTCGAAAGGGCTCCACTACGATGGTATCCCCATCGCTGTAATTACGCATATGAAGCTGGCACGAACAGGTCATTGCTTTGGGACCATGTGCACGACCATTGATCATCAGGTTGCATGAGCCACATATACCCTCGCGGCAGTCGTAATCAAATTCGATAGGCTCTTCTTTTCCTTCGGCGACGATCTGCTCGTTCAGCACGTCGAGCATTTCCAGAAATGACATATGCTCATTGACATTATCAATGGTGTAATCCACCAATTTCCCGGGCTCATTTGGGCCCGCTTGCCGCCAGATCTTCAGATGTATCGTCATTTCTTCAGCCATAATATTATCCTCAAAATTGGAACACGGTTTGGGATATCTATTTATTCTGTCAGGGCAGAATATCCGTGTCCTTTACTTGTAACTTCGCTGTTTCAGTTCAACAAATTCGAATTCCAAATTCTCTTTGTGGAGTTGTTCCTGCAACTCTCCGTTTACGCCCTGATATTCCCAGGCCGCTACATAAGAGTACTCCTCATCATTTCGGAGTGCTTCTCCTTCTTCAGTTTGATGTTCGGCTCGCAGGTGGCAGCCACAGGATTCATCCCTATGCAGAGCGTCTCTTGCCATCAACTCACCCAGTTCAAGAAAGTCGGCTACGCGTCCGGCAAACTCAAGATATTTATTATAATTTGCAGCTTCGCCGGGTACTCGGGCATTCTCCCAGAATTCTTCGCGCAGTTCCTGAATCTCCTCGATCGCTTCTTTAAGCCCTTCTTCGCTGCGGGAAATACCAACTTTGTCCCACATAATTTGTCCCAGCTCGCGGTGGAAGTCGATCACACTGCGCTCACCGTCAATATTCAATAGCTTGTCGATACCATCCTGGGCATTCTTAGCGGCCTCATCAAAAGCTTCATGATCTTTGCTTACTTCTCCGAGATCCGCATCGGCAATGTAATTGCCAATGGTATAAGGGATAATAAAGTATCCGTCAGAAAGTCCCTGCATTAAAGCACTGGCACCAAGGCGGTTGGCCCCGTGATCCGAGAAGTTCGCCTCTCCGGCCACAAACAGCCCGGGAATATTACTCATCAGATTATAATCAACCCACAAGCCGCCCATCGTATAGTGCACGGCAGGGAAAATACGCATCGGTACTTTGTAGGGATCATCCCCGGTAATATTCTCATACATCTCAAAGAGATTACCGTACTTCTCGGAGATCGTCTTGCGACCGTCGCGCTGGATAGCATCACGGAAATCGAGATATACTGCTCGACCCGTCGGTCCCACGCCCATGCCTTCGTCACAAACAATCTTGGCATTTCGGGAAGCTACGTCCCGCGGCACCAGGTTACCGAAAGCGGGATATTTCTCTTCGAGATAGTAATAGCGATCCTCTTCGGGAATATCGTTGGGATGACGATCGTCATCTTTATTCTTCGGAACCCACACGCGGCCGTCATTCCGCAGACTCTCGCTCATCAGTGTAAGCTTCGACTGATAATCGCCCGATACCGGAATACAGGTCGGATGAATCTGCACGTAGCAAGGATTTGCAAAAGCGGCTCCCCGCTTGTGGCAACGCCAGGCTGCAGTAACGTTGGAATTCTTTGCATTCGTAGACAGGTAAAAGGCGTTGCCATATCCGCCGCTGGCCAGTACCACGGCATCGGCCATCCAGCGCTGAATCTTTCCGGATACAAGGTCGCGGGTCACAATTCCGCGTGCTTTGCCATCAATGGTAACCAGATCCAGCATCTCATGGCGCGTGTGCATCTCAATCTTGCCTTCGTGCACCTGTCGCATCATCGCCTGGTATGCTCCCAGCAACAGCTGTTGTCCGGTCTGCCCACGGGCATAAAAGGTTCGCGATACCTGAGCTCCGCCAAACGAACGGTTGGCAAGCAAACCACCGTATTCACGGGCAAAAGGCACACCCTGAGCTACGGCCTGATCAATAATCTCATTAGAAATCTCCGCAAGCCGGTAGGTGTTGGATTCACGGGAGCGGTAGTCACCGCCTTTAATGGTATCATAAAAGAGGCGCCAGATCGTATCACCGTCATTAGGATAATTCTTGGCCGCGTTGATTCCGCCCTGGGCCGCAATACTGTGAGCCCTTCGTGCCGAATCCTGAATACAAAAACTCTTCACGTTGTAACCCAGCTCGGCAAGGCTAGCCGCAGCTGACCCACCGGCAAGTCCGGTACCGACAACAATAACATCGTGCTTGCGCTTATTGTTGGGCGCAACCAATTTAATATCATTTAGGTGCTTCGACCATTTTTCTTCCAGTGGTCCCGAGGGAACTTTTGACTCTAAGTTCATGATAGACGTCTTAATTTGTAATAAAAGCTGCAGCCATCATCGCTGCACAATTAGTAAATAAAAATTAGTAAGATATTAATGCTCCTTGCCCGCCGGTGAAATAGATATACAGCGGAATAAACAAGAATCCAACAGCCATCAGGATGGCAAAAACAATACCGATAGAGTAGATTACGGCAGAATATTTCTTATGCTTCATCGTCAGCGAAGTAAAAGCGCTCCAAAAACCGTGCCCGAGGTGCAGTCCAAGAAGTACCATCACGGCTGTGTATCCGAATGCATACCAGGCATTTTGGAAAGTGGCAATAACGAGCTCTTTCAGGTCGCGCATCTCGTGCCCGTTCCGGGTTATCATATCAGTAGCACCGAATTTAAAGGTATCGATGTGTATCACCAGAAATACCAGCAGCACAATGCCGGTAAAGATCATTGATTTCGAGGCCCAGGTCTGATGACTGGGTCCGCCCTTGCTTTGATACTTCACATAGCCTTCTGGCCGAGCCTTGCGGCGATTCCACCAAATAGAGATTCCTATATAGGCATGCAACAAAAAGGCAATTGCCAGTCCGGCTTCCAGTATGTAAAGAATCCCTCCCAGGCTTTCCAGAGTATAAGTATACTCATTGAACGCATGGGCACTGCCAAAAAGTGAGAGGTTGCCAAGCAGGTGAAAAATGATAAAAATGATGAGTCCAACTCCGGTGATCCCGGTGAGAATTTTGCGACCAACCTGAGATTTAAGCGCGTCTAGAAATGATGGCATCGTAACTATTGATATTTAAATCTGTATGTTTGATCCGCCTCATTAACGCCAACGTGCGGATCCTCGTTCCGAGGGTTGAAGATGTTGTGAAATGCATAAAAAGGCAAGGTTTGCTGAAAAAGTTTTCACCAAAAATCTAATTCAGAAATGTTCTAAATTAGATTCAAAATTATACCATTTTAATCGGCAAATTTTTATGTTTCTAACCATCTGTTAATATTGGAATTGTATATAGATGTGAAAACTATCCGGCAAAAAATCCAGCATTCATTCCGCGAAAAGGGATCCAAATTTATTGGTATTCTCTGTCCTACGCCTACCCTTTCGACGTTTGAGGAGAAGCTTTCAAACATCAAATCAAGCTATCCCGATGCCACCCACCACTGCTATGCCTGGCGACTGAATCCATTGAAAGTAGAAGAATTAGCCCAAGATGACGGGGAACCCGGGGGCACAGCGGGACTGCCGATCCTTAACCAGCTCAAATCATATGATATTGTAAACGCAGCATGCATTGTGGTACGTTATTATGGGGGTACCAAACTTGGCAAGTCGGGACTGATCCAGGCATACGGAAAGGCCGCTGAAATCTGTATTGAACAATCTCAGCTAACGACACTCATCCCAACAGAAAATTTTGAAATCAGATATCCATACGACCAGCAATCCAGCATTGAACAGCTCAAAAACCGGTTTAATCTTAAAGAGATAGATGCTGAATACATGGAACAGATTACAATGAAAATAGCCTGTCGGCGGGAACAAGCTTCCGATTTCTTAACAGCGTTACAGCAGCTGGAGCATAACGGAATAAGGGTCGAAGAATCAGGCAGCAGTTATCTTACCATGAATTCTTGACCGACTGCCGTACTCTTTTTTTAACCTGACAATCTGAAATCAGCTCCTTACTTTAGCGCATCAAAATTCACAATAAAACAACTATGAAGATATACACCAAGAAAGGCGACTCAGGAGAAACTTCCCTATTTGGCGGACAACGAGTATCGAAATCGGCCGAACGCATTGAGGCTTATGGCACCGTCGACGAGCTCAATTCCTATGTGGGACTGGCCGCCAGCTACGATTTGTCGGATGCCGGCAAGTATTATCTTCGGAGAATTCAGGAACTACTTTTTATCCTGGGTGCCGACCTCGCTACGCCGCCTTCTTCTGAAACGCGAATCAATCGTATCGACGAAGAAAACACTGCTTTCCTGGAGGATGCTATTGATGAGATGCAGGAAGGCCTGGAGCCGCTGAAAAATTTTATTTTGCCGGGTGGATCACAACCCGGAGCAACACTGCATATCGCGCGAACGGTTTGTCGGCGTGCCGAACGGGCGGCCGTAGCTTGCCAGCAAACGGATAATATCTCGGAGGAATGCATTCGATTTTTGAATCGGCTTTCTGACTTCTTTTTTGTGATGGCCCGGTTCGAAAATAAAGATGCCGGGATCCGCGAGGAAACCTGGGAACCAGAAAAGCAATAAATAAAATTAGCAATCAATTCTAATCATGTCATGCTGAATTTATTTCAGCATCTCAAGATCCTGAAACAAGTTCAGTATGACACTAATCAAATTCTGAATAAATGTCTTTAATGATTTCAGTCTCGGGCATCCGGGGCATTTTTGGTACCGACCTTACACCTGAAAATATCACCCGTTTTACTGCTGCTTTTGGTCAGTGGTCAGGCGGTGGAAAGGTCGTTTTGGGCAGGGATACCCGTGTAACCGGACAAATTTGCGAGGATATTGTAACAGCCACACTACAGTCAGTCGGCTGTGATGTGGTAAAAGTAGGCGTCGTGCCCACGCCAACCGTGGCAATGGCCGTGCTCAAGCATAATGCGGATGGAGCTATTATCATCTCCGCCAGTCACAACCCCGCCGAATGGAACGCCCTGAAACTGCTTAACGGCAAAAGTGAATTTCTTGATGCAGAACAGGGCGAGAAAGTCATTCAAATCAGCGAGGAGCAATCGTACACCTACAAAAAGTTTAACAAAGTAGGATCGATCATCGAAGACAATGATGCTCTCGACTATCACATCCAGAAAATACTTGATCTCCCTTACATCGATAAAGAGCTAATCGCTTCGAAAAACTTTTCTGTGGCCATGGATCCCGTAAATGGAACCGGCGCAATCGGGATACCTCCCATCCTCGAAGCTTTAGGGGTCTCCGAAATACATACCATTAATGATAAACCCAACGGACTTTTTGCCCATAACCCGGAACCGTTGCCGGAGCATTTACAGGATATCTGCAAACTGGTGCAAGAAAAGGACTGTGACCTGGGAGTAGTCACCGATCCCGATGCCGACCGTTTGGCGCTGGTCACTAATGCCGGTAACTTGTTTGGGGAGGAGTACACCCAGGCCGCAGCATTCGACTTCATGCTGAATAAGAAAGCCGGTGCCTGCGCCACCAACCTGTCCTCTTCGCGTGTGGCCGAAGATATCGCAAAAAAATATGGACAGACCTGCTACCGTTCAGCGGTGGGCGAAATTAACGTAGTTAAGAAAATGCAGGAAACGAATTCCGTGATCGGCGGCGAAGGAAACGGCGGAGTAATTAATCCGGACCTGCATTACGGCCGGGATTCTCTGGTAGGTGTAGCCATGATTTTACAGCTGCTGGCCGAAAGGGACGAGACTTCAGAGGCCTACCGCAATTCTCTGCCTGATTACTTTATGCGAAAAAGCAAGATGCAGCTCGCTGACGTCGATGGCGACGCCGTATTGGCCAAGGCAAAATCGAATTACGAGCAATATAATCCCGACACGACAGATGGGGTAAAGATCAATTTTGAAGAGGGTTGGGTCCACCTGCGCAAATCCAATACCGAACCAATCATCCGGGTATATTCAGAAGGTACGACCCCTGAGAAAGCCAAATTCCTGGCAGAATCGGTAGTAGATTCGATTAAGTAATGAAATTTTTTCAAGTAACTTAGTTTCGTATTTTAGATTTTCATATCCGCAATCTTCAAACGGTTTTTACTATATGATTACATCAATGACAGGCTTCGGGCGTGGTGACGCGTCCGCCGACGGTATTTCCGTGACCGTAGAACTAAAAACGGTGAACAGCCGCTACCTTGATTTCTCGTTCAGGATGCCGCAGGCCATTCAAAACAAAGAGCTCGAGCTCAAAGAGTTACTGCAAAATCATATTAACCGCGGCAAGGTTAACGTATCGGTACGCGTGGATAAAGCTGGTACCGGTGTACCCGAAGTAACTTTTAATAAGAAGCTTGTTCAAGGGTACATGAAAATGCTTAACGATCTGCGTGAGGCTGCATCTATTGAGGAACCGGTACCATTGGAAACCCTGCTCGATTTTAATGATATCTTTGAATCCCGTGAGCAGGATGAAGAAACAGTGGAAAAAATATGGGAGCTAACCTGCGAGTCGACCGAAGCAGCCGTCCAAAAACTACTTGAAATGCGCCTACAGGAGGGAGAACAGCTGGAAGATGACCTGCGGAAGCGGGTCAACCATATTGATGAGATGCTTTCAGTGGTAAAGAACAAAATTGAGGGACGTTCCGCTGAGATTAAAGAAGAGCTGCTCGAGCGAATCAATAACCTGATCGACAGTGATAAAATTGACCCCGATCGCCTGGAAATGGAAGTTGCGGTACTGGTAGACAAAATGGATATCACCGAAGAGATTGTCCGGACACAATCTCACATCAAGTTTTTCCGAAAGGCCTTGAATAACGACGATTCCGTGGGACGTCGTCTGAATTTCCTCAGCCAGGAGCTCAACCGGGAGATCAATACGATCGGCTCCAAAGCCAATGACTCGGAGATTTCACAACACGTGGTACAAGCCAAAGAAAGTCTGGAACAGATAAGAGAACAAGTTCAGAACGTTGAGTAAGCAAAACAGCGGCAAAGTTATCGTTATAGTCGCTCCCAGCGGGGCCGGAAAAACCACCATCGCCAAGCGACTGCTTGAAGAATTTCCACAACTTAAATTTTCGGTATCGGCAACCACCCGGGCACCCCGCGCCGATGAAATATATGGGAAGGATTATTACTTTCTGACCGATCAGGAGTTCGATGAACGAATCGAAAATAACGAATTCCTCGAATGGGAATATTACAGCGGCAACAGATACGGTACACTGCGTTCTGAAGTTGATAAACTAATGGAAAAAGGGTATTTTCCTTTGCTTGACGTTGAAGTGAAAGGAGCGCTGAATGTACAGGAGCTCTACGATTCCGATGCCGTTTCGATTTTCATAAAGCCCCCGTCGATGGAAGAACTCGCCAATCGGCTCAGCGAGCGGGGAAGTGAAACGAATAAATCACTGGAACGACGTCTGAATCGCGCGGAAGAAGAAATGAGTTACGCCGATCGCTTCGATTATGCGGTGGTCAATGACGACCTCGAAACCGCGTATGCAGAAGTCAAAGAAATTTTAGAATCACTTATCACAGAATAAAGGAATTACGCTTTATGTCTATCCAAACGCTTGATATTGAAAAGCTGAATAAAGACACCGGTAATCAATACGAACTGATTACCATCATGTCGAAAAGAGCCCGTCAAATTGCGGCAAATGAAAAACTGCAGCTGGATGAGAAGCTGAAGTATTTCGAAGGTTTTGAAGATGAAGACGACTTCTCTTTTAACGAGGAGCAAGAAAATATCTCCAAAGAATTTGAAAAAATGCCACATGCCACCCAGCGGGCTATTGAAGAAATGCGCAAGGGTGAGGTTTATTTCCGCTATCCACAAGACGAAGAATAATTTATGTTATCCGGCAAACGGATAATACTCGGTGTTACCGGAGGAATTGCAGCCTACAAGGCTGCTTTTCTTTTACGTGCCTATCAAAAAGCCGGAGCGGAGGTACGGGTTACCATGACTCCGGACGCTACCCGGTTCGTGGGCATCGACACTTTTTCTGCCCTCTCCAACCATGAGGTAGCGGTAGAAGTCTTTCCCGAAAATCGGAATACAACCGATACCTGGACGCAACATATAAGCTGGGGCGAATGGGCAGATCTTTTTGTTATTGCCCCCTGCACGGCCAATACACTGGGCAAAATTTCCAACGGCCTTTCCGACAATATGCTTACCGCCACGGTACTTGCGGCCCGTTGTCCCCTGTTGATTTGCCCTACGATGGACGGGGAAATGTACCAGGCTCCTGCGGTCCGTAAAAACCTGGAAAATGTTCGCAATTTCGGCTATCACCTGCTGGAGCCTGAAGAAGGATACCTGGCCAGCGGACTGGAAGGTAAAGGACGCCTGCCGGAAGCAGATCGTATCCTAAAGAAAAGTGGAACTATACTTTCTGAGACACAGCCTCAAGGACCGCTTAAAGGCAAAAAGGTAGTGGTAACGGCCGGTCCCACCCGCGAATACCTTGATCCGGTTCGCTTCCTGTCAAATCCCAGTTCGGGTAAAATGGGTTTTGCCATGGCCGAAGCCGCACATCGCCTGGGCGGCAAAGTCACATTGATCCATGGTCCTGTGAATATACCGGCCCCGAAAGGGATGCATGCGAATTACGAAATCGAATCGGCGGAAGAGCTGTTCAAGAAAGTCAAGGAAAATGCCGATGCTGATGTAGTCATCATGGCCGCGGCCGTCTCCGATTTCACGCCGACCGATAAACACGATCATAAAGTAAAAAAGGAGCAGGCTGAAAGCTCTATCTTGCTGTCTAAAACACGGGATATACTGGCCTGGCTTGGAGAACACAAAAAAGAAGGTCAAATACTTATCGGCTTTGCCATGGAAACTGAGGACCTGATCAAAAATGCCCGCCAAAAACTGGAATCAAAACACACAGACTGGATCATTGCCAATTCGCTTACAGATCCCGGCGCCGGCTTTCAGGCTGACACCAACACCGTACATCTGTTGGGAGATAATTCTACCGATAAACCGTTCAAGGGCGATAAAAAGGAGATAGCCCTTCATATTTTGAAAGAAATATTTGCACCGAAATAAATAGAATAGTCGAAACGCTATTCTATTTTTCCAATTTCTTCCAATTTGCTCTTTTTTTGTTTGTGAGCCTTCTCAAAACTCACCTTAAAGCATCCTCCCCCGTTATTACTGACTTCAAGGGTTCCATCCAGCTGTTCGGTGAGCGTCTGGATCAGATTCATGCCTATGGAAGTTTGATTTCGGATGTCAAAACCTTCCGGCAGGCCTATGCCATTGTCTTTGACCTTTACTTTGATACGATGATCTTGCTCATGCAGGCTGATGTTTATTTCACCCGACTCGTGATTCTTGAAAGCATGTTTGTAAGCATTGGTCACCAGTTCATTGATCAAAATCGCGCAGGGTATAGCTTGATTAATATCCAGCGATACGCCCGAGGCATCAATATTGATATCGATGTGCTGATGATCCAGAGGTAATGTACTTTTTACAGTCTGTATCAGACGATTCAGGTACTCTTCAAACGAAATATCCACAAAGTTTTTAGACTGGTACAGCAGCTCGTGGACGATGGCAATCGACTGTATACGCAGCTGACTGTCACTGAGCACTTCACGCGTTTTGTCATCTTCAATCTCGAAGGATTGCAGCTGCAGAAATCCTGATATAATGGCCAGGTTATTCTTGACCCGGTGATGGATTTCTTCCAGCAGCACCCGTTTTTCCTCTACCGACCGCTTCAGTTTTCGCTCATACTCCTTCTGCTCGGTAATATCAATATAAATGCCAAACCCGGCGATGGGTTCACCATCCAGAAATACGGGAATGGCGCCGAGCAATACATCCTTCGGCTCACCGCTTTTAGTATAGCGTACAACATCCTTGTAGAGTTTCCCTTCTTTAAAATCGATTCCCGGCATGCGCGGATTTTCGCCCTTTTGCTTATTGGATACAATGGCATCATCCAAATCCTTGCCGACCAATTCTTCTTTAGTATAACCAAACAACTCCTCGAAACTCTGGTTGACCATCTTGACCCGGTTTTCTTTGTCCACCATAATCATGGCTCCCGGTGCTTTCAGAAACAACTTTCTAAATAATTCTTCACTGCGGCGAACCTGTTGCTGAGCCTTCTTCTGTTTGGTCAGATCCCGGACTATTGCTTGTACATACACTTCACCGACCAGCTCCAGCTTATTTAGTCCCACCTCAGTATCAATCAGCGTACCATCTTTCTTCTTATGTTTCCATTCGAATACCTGGGGCTCTCCATTTTGGGCTTTTTCGATCTTTCTTTGCGCTTTAACAGCTGATTTCCCCCCGTCAGGCTGAAATTCCGGGGAAAAATCAGCAGGAGTTGCCCCAATAATATCCTCCTCATCGCAGCCATAGATTTCCAGCACCTGCTGATTACACTCCACAAACCGGCCGTCCTTCATAATAAAAATACCGTCATTTGCATTTTCAAACAGCCGCTGATATCGCAGTTCAGTCTTCTTTTGCTCCGTAATATCCTCTATAAAGGTTAACACCGATATGATGTCATTTTGCGAATCCCGAAGTACAGAAGCATGCACACGCAGGTCAACCGGCTGACCGTCCCGGCGATACATCTTGACCTCAAAATTGGTTTTATCACCTTCTCCTGACAGCAGATAATCCATATTCTTTTGGACTACCGCCATGTCATCATCACAGAATTGAAAAATTCGGGGCTTCTTACCCAGCACCATTTCCTTTTTAAAGCCGGTAATTTCACGGGCCCGCTCCGACCATTGAATAACCTCGAACGAACTGTTCCACTTAATCATAGCCAACGGACTGTGATTTACGTGATGATTGAGTTCATCAAAAGCCCGTCTTGCTTTTTCTTCGGCCTCTACCCGATCGGTAACATCATAAATTACCACCAGCCGAGCGTTCTTTTCATTATATGGATAGGAATGCGAACTGACCTTTACGTAAAACACCTCGCCGGATTTCGAACGGTGCCGTACCACGCCCGACCTATTGATTCCCTTTTCATCGAGGTCATCTATAATTTTGTTCAGAACGTCAACATCTTCAGCGGGACGCAGAGCCATTATAGTAAGCCCTTCAAGCTCATCATCGGTATACCCGTACTTCTCTTTGAAGGCATCATTCGCCTCCAAAATATCCAGACTGTCTAAATCATAAATTAGAACCGGGCTGGGATTTAAATCAAACAGTAAACTATCCATAAATGTGCTGATATACGTTCTTCATAATCATGCCAAATAATTAACCAATATACTCTTTTTATTCCTTCATCTGCTAAAATTCCCATTTGTAGGTACGATGCGTTTTGTGATGATGGCACCCTAGCGCTTCCAGGCTGCGCTGCATCAGCCAGTTTTTTTCACTCACCCAGGCCCCTTCAAGATACTCAAGAGAGGGAGCCGCCTCCTTGGTAAACTGAATTCCCCGAGTAAATGTGAGGGCTTCCAGGCCCATCTTCCGATACTTCGGACGCGTACCATATACCAACGTCCGCAAGTGTTTCGCTCGCCGCTTAAACCACAAGAGTTTGGGATAATGCCACCAGCGCAATCGTCCTCCGGTTTCCCTGGAAATTTCATTCAGGTCCGGAACACATACCACAAACGAGGCCGGCTCTCCATCAACAAAAGCGATAAGCACGCTGTCCGGAATAAGCACCGGCTTAAGCTTGTCCACCATGTCGCGCATGGTATCACGGGTGAGCTCGGTAAACTCTTCTTCCCGCTCCATAATATCCTGATCCCGCCAGGCTTCATTATAAATCGACCGGATATACTCGGCATCCCGGTAAATATTTTTCATGTCGATGGGACGAAGTTCCACCTCCTTTCGGTTTTCTATGCGGTCGGTAATTTTTTGCATTCGTTCCGGGATCGGCAGGTCAAAGTTACGCTTGTAGCTCCAGTGATCGTCTAGCTTTTGGGCGCCGGTTTGTTCGAGCAAATCCTTGTAATAGGGCGGATGATAAAACATGCCATAGATAGGCGGCTCCTCATAATTTTCAACCAGCAATCCCCAGTAGGTATCATTTTCACCAAAATTGATGGGACCGCGCATTGCTTCATATCCCCTTTTCCGGTGCCACTTTCGCGCAAAATTGATGATTGCAGAAGCCAGATCGGGATCATTTTCCATTTCGATAAAACCAAAGCCTCCCATTGGCGGATCCAGCACCCGGTCGCGCTCAGGGGTATTCATTACCGCAAAGCGTCCCACAACATGGCTCCCCTGTTTCACCAGGAATCGCTCACATTCCCCTTTATCGAAAAAAGCATTTTTTTCGGGATCGAAAATATTCTCGATCTCAAATCGAAAGGGGGGCGCCCAATTCGGATAGTCTTCGTAAATTCGGAACGGTAACTGATGAAATGCATCGATCTGTTCCGGATTATGAATCCGTTCGAAGTTAAATGCCATAAAGTTTTCCCTATTGTTTTCTTTGCCATCTGTCAGATTACCAACAAGCCGGCAACTGTAAATATTGATAGATTTACAGCAGAATAACAGCTATTATTAGGCGGCTCAAATGCCAACTAAATATCTATTATCTGGCTTGAAGGAACAAAATAAAAAAAGGCTTATTGCTGCGTTGCTTTTCATTTCGTGCGTGGTCAGCGGATATATGTTATTCATTACTTCGGCTAATACCCCAAAAAGGATCCAAAATCTGGCTCAGGCCGACTCGCTGATACAGCAGGAACTCTCGAACTTTAATATTTCTCCCGAGCAGGTTCAAATCTCTACCATCAGCGTTGACTCCAACTTCAGTCGTAAATTATATCATATCGGTGTGCCATACGGTTTTTCCAAGACCCAGCTGCATTCCGAGCTAAATCACCTCCTGGCGCCTTATAACATTCAAGCTCCGGCAAACGTTACCCTACCCGAGCAGGATGTCAATATACAGCTGACCTATAAGGGAACAGTCATTCGAACCCTGGTCGTGCAAACGGATCCTGATCTCGTACTGAAACACAAAAAACTGAATCTTCTTTTTTCATTTGAAGAAGTGCCCGATACGGATTTCATCGAACGACTCTCAACCCTTGGCGAACCAATTCCATTGGTTTTAAAGATCCAGGAACCCACAGAAGCTGAAAATATCGACCAGGAATTGGATGACCGGTATCGACGTGTGATATTTTGGCTTCAAAATGATCGCGGTGAAGACCTGATTAGAACCAATCCGGGAAAAGCTATTAGCAAACTTAAGCAGCTTCAAAAACTTGTACCGGATGCTAAAATCGTATATTTCAATCATAGCGACCAGCCACTGGAACAAACACGTCAGCAGCTGATGTCCAAAACCAATCTGAGTTTTGTTTACATTAGCAACGTACTTATGATGCATGAGGGCAGTGGCAAATCAGAATTCTTGGAACAACTGCAAAAACTGCAGAAAAATCCCGATCTTGATACCGGCCTGATTTCCGGAAGCCAGACAACCCTCGATTGGCTTAGCGAACAGCTTCCCGCCCTGAAAAAGGCCGGAGCTCAAATCGTGGCACCTTCCCAAACGACTTTGTGATATGATTGAACGACTTGATACCAATAAATTGCTGAAAAAATTTGAGCTGTCGGAGTTTCCCGAACCTGAAGTAATACAGCTCAAGCATCCTATCCTGCTTTGTCACGGGTATGGAGCAATAGCATCATTAGTGAAACCCTCTCCTCTATATGATATCGCGCTGCTGCTGCGTTCCCACAACGTATTAACCTATGCTCCTAATATTGTACCCTACGCTAAAATTGAAACGCGCGCACAAAGCTGGAAACGTCTGATTGAGGAACTCGTGGAAAGCATACCCGGCGGCAAGGTTAATATTGTTGCTCACAGCATGGGCGGACTTGATATACGATATGCTCTATCCAATCTGGATATTGCGCGTCATGTTGCTTCCCTGACTACCATAAGTACTCCACACCGCGGTACCAGCCTTGCCGAATTGACGCTTAAAACACCTGAGGCCATACGGGAAAAACTTGCCGACTTCCTGGACTGGATGGGCGACCGCATCTATCCGCATACCAAAAGCGACTCGGTAGGATCTGCGGCCCAGCTCACTCGTACTTATATTAACGAAGTGTTTAATCCCCAAACCCCCAATGTGGATGACATCCCCTATTACTCCTATACATCCGCAGTGGGTAAGGGTACCAGTCAACCAATTCGCGTAATAGCTCGTTACCAAAATCGCCATATTTTTGAAGAGGAAGGACCCAATGACGGAATGGTTTCGGTACAAAGCGCAACGTGGGGCGAGCATATTAAAACATCGAACTTATCTCACCTTGAGCAGATGAACATGCGCGTAAAAAACGACCGCGAAATTCATTTCCAGAGCTTTTGGGTAGAAGTGGCCAAGATGCTGGAAATGAAGGGACACTAACTAATCTCAAAGTCGATCGTCAGAGCTCTATTTCTTTCTTTTCGTCCAGCAATTTATAGGCCGTCATATCGTATTGAATGGGCGTAAGTGAGGCATATCCCTTTTCAAGTACATTAACGTCCAGGTCTTCGCCTTCATCAAGAAGCTCCAGTCTTCCGGTCAGCCAGTAATAAGAGCGATTATTGGGATCCACGCGTCCTTCAAACTCCTCTACATATCGGCTGTTGGCCTGGCGCGTCCATTTGATCCCCTTCAAAGGCCCGGCCGGTACATTAAGATTCAGCGTTATCCCTTTTGGTAATCCTTCCTCCAGCACATACTTAATGACTTTACGAGCTGCATCCTTTGCGCCGGAGAGGTCCGCATCTTCATCGTAGTCCGTGCAGCTAACCGCGATCGAGGGGTACCCCAATATCGTTCCCTCGGTAGCGGCACTTACTGTCCCTGAATATAAAATATTGATACCTGCGTTGCTTCCGTGATTAATACCACTAACCACAAGATCTGGCTTCCGGTCCATCAGTTTGTCGTGCGCCAATTTTACCGAATCTGCCGGGGTACCGGTAACTGCCTCTCCGTTGAATTTGCCATCAATTTGAAACGAGCGGCTTCGTAGCGGCGTACTTACCGTTACAGCATGCCCGACGGCACTTTGCTGCCGATCCGGCGCAATAATCTCCACTTCGCCGAATTCGCTGGATACCTCTGCCAACGCCTTGATGCCCGGCGAAAAGATGCCGTCATCATTAGAAATCAGAATTAGCGGTCGCTCCTCAGAATCACTCATAGTATCGTTACTAGCTGTATTGCTCATTTTCGTTAGGGAAATCTCCTGATTTAATGTCTGCAATATATTGTTGTACAGACTCGGTCATGTCGGTATACATATCGGCATAGCGTCGTAAAAACCGGGGTTTAAACTCTTTATTCAATCCCAGCATATCGTGTGTAACCAAGACTTGTCCGTCACAATGTGATCCAGCGCCAATACCTATGGTTGGAATCGAAAGTTCTTGATTGACCTCTTTGGCCAGCTTCGCCGGAATTTTTTCCAGGACCAGGGCAAAACAGCCGGCTTCCTCCAACTTTTGGGCGTCTTTAATAAGCTGATGAGCTTCCTCCTCTTCCTTGGCACGTACTTTATAAGTGCCAAATTTGTAAATACTCTGAGGCGTAAGCCCGAGATGCCCCATTACCGGTATGCCGGCTTCTACGATCTTTGCAACGGTTTTAGCCACCGGTTTACCTCCTTCCAGCTTCACCGCATGCGCACCGGCTTCTTTCATCATGCGTCCGGCATTGCGTAAAGCTTCCTCCGTAGTCACCTGGTAGCTCATAAAAGGAAGGTCGGCCACAACCAGGGCCTTTTCGGCACCGCGTACCACGCAGGAAGCATGGTAAATCATATGATCCATCGTCATCGGCACAGTCGTCTCATATCCGGCCATAACATTACTGGCCGAATCTCCGACCAAGATCACATCGATCCCCGCCTGATCAATGATAGTGGCCATCGTATAATCATAGGCCGTAAGCATACTTATCTTCTCGCCCCGCTCTTTCATTTCCTGGAGCGTTTGGGTGGTAACTTTAGCCGGACGATCGGAATTGGATTGTGTACTCATTTACTCTTCGTTTGGAACAATTGCGGCTGAGGCTTCCAGTTCGCAGGCGACTTCGCCGTCAACGGTTGCCATCCCTTCCATGTTTATAAAATTACGTCGCTGACTTACCAGTTTAACTTCCATTTTAAGCTGATCTCCCGGCACTACAGACTTTCGGAATTTAGCTTTTTTAATGCCGGTAAAAACAACCAGCGAATTTTCAGTGTCTTCGATGTGCCCGTGCATCAACATGATGCAACCGCTTTGTGCAAGAGCTTCTACTTGAAGCACGCCGGGCATGATGGGACGGTTTGGAAAGTGACCGTTAAAAAACTCTTCGTTAACCGTAACATTTTTTAATGCCAGGATGCGCCCTTCCTCCACCTCCAATACCCGGTCTACCAGCAGGAAAGGATACCGGTGAGGGAGTAGTTTTTTAATTCCTTCAATATTTAGCTGATCCATAAAAACAAATGATTTTTGAGTGTCCTGTATAGATAAATGGTTTATTGTACTGTGCCCACATAAATGTAGGCAATACCACCAGTCAGTTTTTCGAACATCTGTGACGTAAAAGCCCCGGATTCTTTCATTAATTTGATGAAGTTTTGCCCTGCCGGAAATTTTGCACTCGTTCGTGGCAAATAGGTATAAGCCTCGCGATTACCGCTGATCCATCCACCTAGCGTCGGCATAATATATTGGCTGTAAAGCTCATATGGATATTTAAGTAAGCCTTTCGGCTGACCAAATTCCAGTACTACCACTTTACCGCCCGGCTTCACTACACGCCCCATCTCTTTGAGAGCCTGGACGGGATCGTCAACATTGCGGATGCCAAAAGCTATACTGGCAATATCAAAGCGGTCGTTTTCGTACGGAAGGTTCATGGCATCAGCCACTTCAAAATCAACATCCAGATTTTGTTCGGTCGCCTTTTCAGGGGCGTGCTCAATCATTTCTTTGCAAAAGTCGGTACCCAGCACATACCCATCATCACCGACCTGCTCCTTGAATTCCAGGGCCAGATCTCCCGTACCGGTTGCGCAGTCCAGAACTTTATGGCCGGCTTGGGCCCCGCTTAGCTGTACCGTCCGCGTTCGCCAGGCATGATGCACGCCGAATGACAGGATCGTATTTACACGATCATAATCTTCGGCGATGTCCGCAAACATATTTCGTACTTTTTCGCTCATAAGCTTACATCAACTTTATTCTTAATAAATCGGTGTTAACCTTCGACTTCAACATTTTTAAGGTGATCGGTTTTGTGGATAAAAACGGGCTCAAACGTTTGCCCGTCCCATTTTAACTGATATAAGGCTCCATTGGAATGCGGTACCCGGTGCATAGCCGATAACCCATACTTCAACCAGTGCGACAATAAGATTCGGATCAGCCGTCCATGCAGCACGAACAATAAATTCGAATGCTGCTGTTCCCGGTTTATTTGATTAATTCTATTGTGTGCCCTCTGCAAAACCGCATTGGGACTTTCTCCTTCCTCAGACGCAAAGTCGATATTTCCTGATTTCCAGGTATTGTGCAACAGTTCAAGATCCTCCGATATCTCGGAAATCGGCCGTCCTTCCAATACTCCAAAATTCATCTCGTCCAAATCGCGATGGGGTTCAACTCCCAAGTCAAAATAGCTCGCAATTACCTTGGCGGTTTGCTGCGACCGTTGAAGGCTGCTGCTAAAAATTCGGTTTATCCGTTGCGCTTTCAGATAGTCTGCAATAGCATGAGCTTGCCGGATGCCCGTCTCGTTAAGCGAGGCATCGATCCCGCGTCCCTGAATCTGATTATTTCTGTTGAATTCGGTTTCCCCATGACGGGCCAGGTACACATTCATCACACTCATTTTCCAGAATTCCCCTTACGACTGGTCGCCAATTCTCTGAATTTTGCCTCCATATTCTCGACCTGTTCGGCATTCTTATTATAGTACATACCATATTTAATCAGGATCATTTTGAACACTCGGTCGTTCAACGACAGCTTTTTGTCTACTCCTTCATCAAGCTTATCCCATAGGCGCTTCAAAAGGCCGAGTTTCATCAGAAAGAAAAATACCAGACCGGTACCGGCCGCCCAATATTGACCGTCCATCCCCAGCAAGCTAATAATTACCAATGATGTCATGAGCAAATAGCCATCAGTATTCATCATTTTGAGCAACTTTCCCAAGTAGATTGTTACAAATCCACTTTTAGATCGATACCAAAAAAAGTGAAAGGCAATAGCGATAACTGCCGCCAAGACCGGGTGCATTGTCAGCAATAAAATTAGCAGTAGAGTTAAAGCCAGGCTATCGGCACTGCGCACCCAGGCTACCGCTTCTTCCACCAGTTTACCGAGCGGACGCTCATCCAGGAGACCCGGCACAAATTTTTCAATCTGTTTTGATGTAATATGAAACCAGTCTCCGGTGCGGGTTACGATACCAAGCTTAGTTTCCAGAAATAAATTATCAGAACGCGAACGATTAATTTCCATAGCCTGCAAAATATCCTTCTTTTGGCAAAAAATGAATTCTTATGCAGTGGAAATTACGCCTGGGCAACTGTTGCGATTATAATAGACTGTGAGCCGGCTTTCTGAAGTGTCTGTGCCAGTTCGAATGTCGTTGATCCCGTTGTAAAAACATCATCCACGATAACTGCCACTTTGTCTTTTACAACCGATTGTTTTCGAACCTTGAACGCATCTTGCATATTTTCAATCCGTTTCTGAAGCGAAAATCCGGTTTGTGTGCGGGTATTTTTAGTTCGCACGATATCCCCGGCTTCACAAATAGGCATATCCGGCCAGGTTTTCTGCAATCCCTGCGCAATCATAAAAGCCTGATTAAATCCCCGGTATCGAAATTTAAGATAATGAAGAGGTACCGGCACGATGACCGACTCGGAAGTTTCCAGCAAGGCCGCTATATGCGGATTATGGTATAACCTGTGTCCCAATTTTCTTCCCAGGTCCACTCCGATGGTAGTAAGTCGCTGGTATTTAAGTTGATGCAGAAGATGTTGCAGTGCCCCACCTTTATCAAATTGCCAGAGAGCATGCTGGGCAAAAATGCCTTCGGGCAACAAGCTATCGCTGGAAACCAATTTGTTTTCGGGGTTGGCATCTGCAAATCGATCTTCCAGACAAAACGTGCAAACCTGCCGCTGATAGGCTGTATTCTCACGACCACAGCAGACGCACACCCGGGGGAATACCAGCTGGCTGAATCCGTTTCGTAATTGGGTCAGAAGCCTCATAACAAATAAGTCGATTCTATGAGGTAAGACCGGCGTCGGGGCAATTCCTTACAAATGCCTGCGGCAAAAAATTTTTGGCAACCACTATATTTGTTTAGATTTACGGCAAACATTGATTCTCCTGACTTTAATTTGAATAATCATCTATGGCATCACTCGGTAATGATTTGGCCAGCATCCGAAAGGAGCAGAATTTAAGCTACGAAGATATTCACGAGGCCACGAAAATTCCGCGGCATATTCTCGAATCTATAGAGGATGATTCCATATTCGGTGATCTGACCGAAAATCCAACATACATACGAAGCTATGTGCGGAGTTATGCCAAGGCTCTATCGCTTCCGGAAAGAGACGTAATTTACGCTCTCAATAAACAGGAGAAAAATCAATATTCCGGCAGTCTCCGGAAATTTCTGGAAGAGGATGCAAAAAGTCCGGCACCGGAAGAAGTTTCTGAAGAGCCGTCGCCACCGGCAGACAAAGGCCCCGACAAGCCTGAATCAAAATCCCCTACTCCGGGTCCCAAGGAGAAAGAGGAAGAGGAAAAGATGATTCACGACCATTCCCCGGAATATGAGTCCACCGGGGAAGCCAGCGATAAAGAAACTAAAACAACCAAACGTCAATCACCACCCTCACCTTCAGCTGCTTCGGCTAAATCCAACGTGCCAAATGTTCGTTCGGTTGATTGGGCCGATCTTGGACGACGCTTTCAACCTTTGCAATCCACCAACTCAAGAGTGTGGGTTGGCCTTGCAGCCCTTCTTGTTATCGCTACAATTGGCTATTTTATATTCTTTTACGGATCGAATACAACCGATACTACAGGCAATACCCAGCCATCACAATCTCAGGAATCTGTTCCCGGAAAAGTAGCTACCGGCGATTCCCTTAAGTTGAATATTGCACCTCCGGTCAGCTCGGATAGCGCCGATACCTTACAGGGCACACAACAGTCCGAAATGGCAGGGGGAATTAATCAGACCAGCCGCCTCGAATCTCTGCCCGACACCCTGAATATCATTCTCTATGCAGCCTACGGAAAATTAGAGCCGGTCCGCGTTTTTACCGATATTATGGGCAATATAAATCCTTATTGGATTGAGGAAGGTCAGGCGATGAATTTTCCTTTTGTGAATGAAATACGCATCCGAGGACAATTCAGCCGGATGGTATTGCTGCTTAATGGTCATGTCGTTCCAAATTTGCGGGAGAATTTTTACAATCCCGAAACACGCCTTTTAGAAATCAATCGTTCGTATTTTGAGGGAGACTCCCAGTGGCTCCAACCCGCACCTGACTCCCTGGGAATTGATGCCCCGCCTCCTTCAGTTATAAAAGAGCGACCCACATTTAACTGATTCAAGTTTACTACTAGTAATTACCGTTTATTTTATGGATTACGAACAGGCTAAAAAGCGTGTTAAAGAACTTAGAGAGCTTATCAGAAAAGCCAACCGCGCTTATTACCAAGAAGCTCAGCCTTTTATTTCCGATAAAGAATTTGATGAATACCTGAATGAACTGGAACAGCTTGAACAGGAGTATGACCTGGTAGAGCCTGATTCTCCATCCCAGCGTGTGGGCGGAGAACCCAGCAGCGAATTTGAAACGGTAGAACATCCGGTGCCGCTTCTGAGCCTTGATAATACCTACAACAAGGAGGAACTGGATGATTTCGACCGGCGGGTCCACGAGCTTCTGGATCATACGGATTACACCTACCTGGTAGAACTGAAATTTGACGGGGCTGCCCTTCGACTGCGGTATGAAGAGGGCGATCTTGTATTGGGAGCTACCCGCGGTGACGGTGAACGAGGAGACGATATCACCCGGAATATCAAAACGATCAAAGATATTCCCCTGCATCTGAATAACAACTTTCCGGACATTGCCGAAATACGAGGCGAGGCTTATATGGAGCGGGAAGCTTTTGTACGACTGAACGAACACCGGGAACAACAGGGACTCAACTCTTTTGCCAATCCACGGAATTCCACGGCTGGCTCCCTGAAGATGCAGGATCCCCGAGAGGTGGCGCGCCGCCCAATTCGATTTTTCAGCTTTGATTTAATCGCGGACGAAATCGGTGAAGAGATCACCCAGTATGAAAAGATGGAATTGCTTTCAGAATACGGTCTGCCAACTTGTAAGCATTATGAGAAATGTAGCGATATATCAGCAGTACACGATTTTATCGAAAAGTGGAAAGATCAGCGGCATGACCTTCCCTTCCAAACCGACGGAGTGGTTATTAAAGTCAATGAACAAAAATTCCACCAGCAGCTGGGCTCAACGTCCAAAGCACCGCGCTGGGCTATCGCCTACAAATTTGAAGCTGAGCAGGCTACTACCGTCCTCAAGGACATTACCCTGCAGGTAGGACGTCTGGGTAAGATAACGCCGGTTGCCGAACTTAAAGCCGTAGAGCTGGCCGGCACCACCGTGAAACGAGCCTCCCTGCATAACGAGGATGAAATTCACCGCAAGGATATCCGTATCGGGGATCGGGTGGTTGTCGAAAAAGCCGGCGAAATCATTCCTCAGGTCGTAAGCGTAGTGAATCCTGACCGTGAAGATCGCGGAGCGAGGTTTAGTATGCCGAAGAATTGTCCCGCTTGTGGCGAGGAATTGGTTAAACTGGGTGATGATGTGGATTGGCGCTGTATCAACCCAGAATGTCCGCCCCAAATCCGGCAGCGCATCGAACACTTTGCTTCACGCGATGCCATGGATATTGAGGGACTGGGTGAAGCAGTGGTGGATCAACTGGTTAGTGAAGGACTTATAAAAACCTATGCCGATCTATACGAACTCGAAAAAGAGCAGCTGCTGCCTCTGGAACGAATGGCTGAAAAAAGCGCCCAAAATTTGCTCGATGCTATAGAACAAAGTAAAGATCAGTCGCTAGACCGCGTGATTTATGCCATGGGTATTCGTTTTGTAGGTAAGACGGTAGCCCGCGATCTTGCCCGAGCCTTTAAAGATATGGATAAGTTAATGGAAGCAGACGAGGAAGAAATTACATCCATTGAATCGATTGGCCCCAAAATTGCCGAATCGGTCGCAGCTTTTTTCAGCAAGCCCCACAATAAAGAGATCGTAGAATCGCTTAGGGAACACGGGCTGAACTTCAAAATGGAAGAGAAAAAACAGACCTCCCAGAAACTGGAAGGTAAAACCTTTGTACTAACAGGCAGCCTGCCATCGTTAACGCGAAAAGAAGCAACACAACTGATAGAAAGGCACGGAGGCAAAACAACCTCCTCGGTCAGCGGTAACACCGATTACATGCTGGCCGGCGAGTCTCCCGGCAGCAAATATGATAAAGCGCAGCAATTGGATATTCCAATCATTGACCAGGAAGCTTTTTTGCAGCTTATTGGCGAACAGTTATAAGTAATTCACTTCTCGCATAATTAACTCCGTTATTTGGTAATATGATTACCGGTTGGTATAATTTCTTAATCGAAGTATCTTTATTGAACAATCTAATGTCTTCTCGGAACTATCAACACGCTGAGAGCCGGACGAATTTTACATTATGAGTATACTCGAAAAACTGGGCTTGGCCCCTAAAAAACGCCCAGGGGCTCCTGTAATTGGCGAAAAGAAGAAAAAACAGGAAGAAGCCTCATCTTTGAAGTACAATGCTTATGTACGAGTACTTATCCTCCTTGGTTTTCTTGCTCTTCTGATCGTTTCGGTTCCCAGAACCACTTTCAAGGAACCGGTAGATTATAATATTGGGGAGCCGTGGCGGGCCGATGACCTTACAGCGCCTTTTACTTTTCCTATCCAGAAAAGTAAACAGGAATTGCAGGAAGAACGCCAGAATATTCGAGAATCCACCCCTCCGATATTTCATACCAATCCCAACACTTCCATCACGGTTCAGGGCAAACTTGACTCGTTATTTCAGAATCTACAGCCAATAAACGAGGCCTTTAATACCTGGCAGCAATCTAAAGAACAAAATAGTGATGACGCTGCCCGAGATAGCATTCGCTTTGAACAACTCAAAGATCGATCCCCGGTATCACTCTCTGATGCATCCTGGCGCATACTGTTAAATAACTACAAGTCCGAACAAAAGGGCAGCTCCACCCGCAACCAATCGGGATCGGGAACGACAGGACAAAATTTTGAGGCGTCAAACCTGAAAAGTCAACTTGAGTCACTGATTTCCTCCGTACTTAACCAAGGCGTGATCAGTATTCCCAAGGATACCATCTCAAATGACGAAATTACGGTTCGCAACCTGAAAAACCGTACCGAGCGAACCTCAAACCTGGTAAATGTCCGGGATATATCTGAAGCCAAAGAATACGCCCAGTATCGTCTTTCTCGAAATTATTTCGAGGAGCTGGCCAACGTAGGCAGTGAAATTTTCAACCAGGTTATTCAACCCAACCTGATCTATAATAAAAATGAAACCGATGCCCGCATAAACGAAGCCCTGGCCGACATCTCTACCTCTAAGGGAGCCGTTGCCCAGGGACAGGTTATCATCCGTCGCGGCGACCTTGTAACACCGGAAAAATATAATATGCTCCGCAGTCTGGCCCAGGCACGGGCTCAGAGCGCGAGTACACTCGAACGCTGGCTACGATATGGCGGTGATGTTCTGGTTATTATCGCAATACTTACCATTTTCTTCTTCTACCTGTACCTGTATCGCAAATACATCTTTTTAAACAACTCAATGCTGCTTCTGGTACTGATTGCCATGAGCCTGATCTGTGTTGGCAGTTCGGTCGTATACGAAATCAACAATATTTCTTCTTTTATCGTACCCGTTGCGGTAGCACCGATCATACTCACCATTATCTTCGACTCGCGGGTCGGACTGCTCGCTACCATTACCCTAGCCCTGCTCACCGGACTCATCAACGGAAATAATTTCGAATACGTCACTGCCACAACGGTAGCCTGCAGCCTGGGACTATTTTCAGTACGTGACATCAAGAAACGATCGCAGTTTTTCTTCACCACACCGGGCATAGTATTTTTGTCCTATATGGTTGTGATCCTCGGATTCAGCATGACCACCTTTGACGGATGGAGTAAACTGGGTAACGAACTGTTTTTTGTAGCCATTAATGCAATCTTTATTCTCTTTACCTATCCGCTGATCCTGCTATTCGAAAAGACCTTCAAAATCACTACCGATTTTACGCTTATTGAGCTGAGCGACACTAACCTGCCGCTGCTCAAAGAGCTCATGACCAAAGCCCCGGGTACCTTTCACCACAGTCTGCAGGTCTCAAACCTTGCCGAAGCGGCAGCCGGTGCCATCCGTGCAAATGGACTGCTGTGCCGGGTAGGCGGGCTGTATCACGATATCGGCAAGATGGAAAACCCCGGCTACTTCACTGAAAATCAGACCGAAACCAATGAGCACGATAAATTAAAGCCGCGCATGAGTGCCCTGGTAATAAAGGCGCACGTATCGAATGGGGTAAAAATGGCCGAAGAGAACGGGCTGCCCGAAGTGGTTATTGATTTCATTAAAACTCATCACGGCACCTCGCTGATTAAATTTTTCTGGGATAAGGCTAAAAAGCAGGCCGACAGTGATAAAAAAGAAATCCGGGAAGAAGATTTCCGTTACGATGGCCCCCTGCCCCAAACCAAGGAAACCGGGATCCTGCTGCTGGCAGACTGTATCGAGGCTTCATCAAGAGCCATGAAAGATCCCAATTATCAAAAGCTCGAAAATCTAATAGACAAGATGGTAGACGAACGGGTTAATGAGGGGCAACTGCGCAAAACTCCACTCACCTTCCAGGATATTAGTGCCATTAAAGAGACCTTCCTGAATATACTGGTCGGCATTTATCACAGTCGTGTGGAGTATCCCGATGACAAAGAAGAGTCAGAAGAATCACAAGAAAAAACCTCCAAAAAGGCTGCCGAGGAGGACAAGCAGGATGAAACGGATAAAGAGCAAAAAGAGATCCCGGAACATCCCGATGCGCCTGAAAGTCCACCACCCGTTGACGAATATTACAATTCCTAGTCAGCATTTATGCATTACGAGCAAGAGCTTCAGCGATATCTGCAGTTTATCAAGGTCGAGAAAAGCCTCTCTCAAAACTCGGTGCAGTCATACCGAAATGACCTTGAGCGCTATCTGAAATTCCTGGCCCGGGATCTGCGCATTCAGAAACTGGATGGCGTAACGCTTGACCATATTGAACAATACCTGGAAGAACTTTCGGCCATGGATCTTTCGGTTAGTTCTATAGCACGTAACATTTCCAGCATCCGCGGATTTCACGAATTCGCTGTGGTGGAAGGCATGGCAGAAGCTAATCCGGCTGAACTGGTTGAACTGCCCAAAAAAGCTCAAAAACTTCCCGAGGTTTTAAATGCGGAGGAAGTAGCCGCTATTATCGACATACCCAATCGCGAAACCGATGCGGGCATTCGCAATGCCGCAATTTTGGAAACGCTCTACGCCACCGGCATGCGTGTCAGCGAGCTCACCAGCCTGGAACTGGACAAGCTCATCTTTGAGATCGGATTTATCCGGGTAGTCGGCAAAGGCAACAAAGAGCGACTGGTGCCGGTTGGGGAAATGGCGCAGTCGGCCATCGAACACTATATCGAAGTAGTACGCCCCAAATTTTTAAGTGATAAGAATCCCCAGAAAGCCAAAAACAAGGTATTCCTGAGTCAGCGCGGGAATCCGATCTCGCGGATGAGCATCTGGAATATTGTGAACGACGCCGCCGAGCGCGCCGGCATCGAAAAAAATGTGTATCCCCATATCTTTCGCCATTCTTTTGCAACCCACCTGTTGGAGGGCGGCGCCGACCTGCGGGCCGTACAGGAAATGCTGGGGCATTCCTCGATTATCACAACTGAAATTTATACCCACGTAGATCGAAGCCTGTTGCACCAGGTGCACAAAGAGTTTCACCCCCGGGCATAGCCTTTTCTTGAATATCCGTTGATAAAGGCATACGTTTTTTCCGATAGATCAAATTGGGGTACATTTTTTAAACGCTATTTACAAATGAGAGATAAATCAGAGGTAACGCAACTCTTGGTCGAAGTACACGAGGGATCGGATGAAGCTTATGAAGAACTCTTTCCCCTTGTTTACAACGAACTAAAACGTCTTGCTTGCTCCAAACTCAAATCAGAACGCAAGGACATCACCGTTACCGAAACCGAGTTGGTGCATGAAGTCTATCTGAAAATGATTGACCAAACCGCCATCAACGCTTCGGATAAAGAGCACTTCATGGCCATCGCCGCACGCTGCATGCGGCAAATTCTCGTTGATCACGCTCGAAAAAAGAAAGCCGAAAAAAGAGGCGGGGACCAAAAGGACCTCACCTACGTAGACGAGCTGATGAAAATTAAACAAGAATCCACCGAAATCATTGACCTGCATGAAAAGCTGAATGAGCTCGCCAAATTGGATGAACGTATGGCCGATGTAGTTACGCTGCGCTTTTTCGGGCAAATGACAGTTCATCAATCTGCCAAGGCACTCGATGTATCGGAACGTACTGTCAAGCGCGACTGGGCCAAAGCCCGGGGATGGCTTTATAAGGAATTGAAAAAAGAATAACTCGGAAACTTTTTCCTATGGATCAGAAGCAGTGGGAAAAAATAAATGCAATTGTAGATACCGCCCTTGATCTCAGCGAAAAGGAACGAGAAACCTACATACAAGAGGAATGTAAGGGCAATGAACAACTCAAGCAGCAAGTTACTGAACTTATTGCTTCAATCGAGCAATCCGATACCGAAAACTTTTTAGAAGATATCGGAGATTTTAGCAGTCACCTTGCCCAAGAGGTCTCCCAAAAAGAAATCAGGGAGAATACCTCCTCCCTTACCGGCACCACGATCGACAGCTACAAACTTCTCGAGCTTATTGGTCACGGCGGCATGGGATCGGTTTTTCTGGCCGAACGCGCAGACGATACCTACACTCAAAAAGTAGCTTTAAAGATAATGCGCAGGGGGATGGATACCCCCTCCAACATCGCCCGGTTTAAACGTGAGCGCAATATTCTGGCGAAGCTAAATTATCCCAATATTGCACGGCTGCTCGACGGGGGCATGACTGACGAGGGATTGCCCTATCTGGTTATGGAATATGTGGAAGGCACCCCGCTTCACACCTATTGTGACGAACACAAGCTTTCCATAGAAAAGCGTCTGGATCTTTTTAAATCTATTTGTAAAGCGGTACATCACGCTCACAACAATGCCATCATTCACCGGGACCTGAAACCTTCTAATATACTGGTTACTAAAAATGGACAAATAAAAATTCTTGATTTCGGTATTGCCAAATTGCTGGAACCGAAAGATTCTGATGCAAAAATATTTGAAACTCAAACAGGAGCTCGAATCCTGACCCCCGGCTATGCCGCCCCCGAACAAATCGAGCACCAATCTATTACTACCAAAACAGATATTTACACGCTGGGAATTTTGCTATATGAATTGCTTGCAGGTATTCATCCCTTTGATATGGAGGAGAAGGATTTTACTGCAATTGAAGAACTTATTCGGCATAAGCAACCTCCTAAACCTTCTAACAGATTTCAAGAGCTCGATACTGACCGGCAACGCGAAAACGCCCGGCTTCGCAGAAAATCTGTAAATGACTTGATAAATACCTTAAAGGGCGATCTGGATGCGATAATTTTAAAGATTCTTCGGAAAGATCCCGAAGCTAGATATGATGCCCTAACTCAATTATTGGAAGATCTGGACCGTCGAGAACAGAACCGTCCGATTATTGCACGAAACGATACTGTTCGATACACAATCGGCAAGTTTATCAAAAGGCATAGATCCGGGCTAAGTATAGCCGCTGGATTTTTACTGCTTATCATAAGTTTTATTTCGATTTATACATGGCGAATTGCCCAGGAGAGAAACGAAGCTCAACTGCAGGCCGACAAAGCAGAAGCCACTACTGAATTTCTGGTAGACCTTTTTTCCGCCAGTGATCCATCCAAAACCCTCGGCGATACCGTCCGGGTAAGATCTATTCTGGAAGAGGGATTAGCTCAAATAAATGAGCTCAACAATCAGCCGGAAGTACAAGGCCAACTGTTACAAACTATGGGGCAGGTTTATATAAACCTGGGTGAATATACAAAAGCGGAAGGATTATTGGAGCGAGCTCTGGAACTTCAGAAAAATGTGAATGGCGAATATAGTGCGGAAACTGCTTCTATTCACAATGAGCTTGGGGGATTACATCAAAAGGCACAGCAAATACAACAGGCTGAACCGCATTACGCCAAAGCTCTGGATATACGAAAAGAGGTACTGGGAACCAATCACCTTGACTATGCAGAGACGCTTAGCGACCTGGGAGCATTAATGCGATTAAAAGGTAATACGGATTCGGCTGAAACACTCTACAACAAGGCGTTATCTATAAGACGACGCAACCTCGATCCCAATCATCCCGACATTGCCAACAGCCTGAATAATCTTGGTGTTCTTGAAAAAACGAAAGGGAACCTTGAAATGGCCAGAAAATATTATCAGGAAGCTCTGCAAATCAGAAAGAAACATTTCGGGGATACTCATCCCAAAGTAGCCAATGTTATGAATAATTTGGCCGTTTTATACCGGACGATGGGAAAATTCAAACGTGCTGATAAATATTTTGCTCAAACGCTGGAAATTCGAAAGCGGGTATTTGGACAAAACCATCCTCTAACAGCCCAAAGTCTAAACAATTACGCGGGCTTCCTGGCCGACCGGGGGAACTTTGACAAAGCCGAAAATTACTATCAACAAGCCCTGGAAATCCGCAAGCAGCTCTTGGGGCCCTCCCACATTCAAACCGGTACCGCCTATAATAATTTGGCTAATGTTCTCTTTGAGAAAACACAGCTTGACTCTGCCGAACGGGCCTATCAAAACGCTATAGATATTTACGCCTCGAAATTGGGTCGACGACACCGTTATGTAGGAATTGTCAAGTCTAATATGGGGAAAGTACTCACAGCCAAAGATGACCTTGATTCTGCAGAAAAAGCATTTGATGAAGCACTTTCGATCATGCGGAAAAGTTATGACTCCGAAAACATCAGCTTCGCCAACCTCTATGGATACCGAGCCCAACTGGAATTAAAAAAGGAGAATTTATCTAAAGCTCGCGAACTGCTCGAAGATGCTCTGGAAATACGGAAAGAATTTCAGGGCAGTAAACATCCCGAACTTAAACAAACAGTGAAACAACTCAGCAGCGTTTATCGAAAGCTGGGATATGATAGCCGAGCTGATTCATTATCAAAAACCTATCTGTGATAATAGCTTCACCTTATTCATGATCTACAGCGATACAAAATATAAAATGACCCCGTCTTTTATTAAGACGGGGTCATTCCCGAATATTCGCCTGTATTAAGTCATGCCATTTCCAGGAAAAGACATAGTCAGGTTTGCTTTATCATTACGGAATAGAACTACTGATTAATGATGTACTTTCCATTTCAAATCAAAAGAGAAGTTATTGGCTGTCGGAATCAGAATTACGCCGAATTTCAATAGTCGTTTCCTCATAAAAAGTATCCTCCTGATCGTCATCTTCTTTGGTTGTTCCCTGGTCGTATTTTTTAAAGGCAACAATTTGATCGTTGATCAGTACAGGGTTCAGATCACTGAGTGCATAGATGCTTTCATCCGTAATGACATTGCCATCCAGCTCGATCTCTTTTAGGATTTGGCCTTCGTGAAGTGCCCACCAGGATACTGAAAAGTCAGGGATCCCCTCAAAATCGCCGATGTCAGGTGAAGAACAAGCAGGCTTATTCCAGTCGAAAAACTGTAATTGCAACTCAATCTTAGGGTCATTGGCGGTTGGATCATCATAAACAAATTTATGAACTTTTGCGGTTGCATCTTCAGGCAGATCGCAATCTGCAAATGAACGATCAAACTTTTCCCAACTTAAACCACCACTCCCCACATACATACTGTCCTCTGTATTGTACGTCAGTTCTACCGTGGCCTTAACCTCTTCTATATAGGTATCAGTAAATCCAGCATCTTTGTGATATTGGTCATGCGTGGTGGAAGAATTGAACTGCAGGCTTATACTGTCAATTTTGTCGCCGCATGGGTCAGCTGGATTCTTAACAGGTTTTTCCATTTTATCCCAGGCTGTAGTTATTGCGTCAACCAGGCTGGAACTCTCGCCTTCCCGCTGTGCTTCAATTTCGCTGGTCGCCATATCGATATATTGAGCAAAAACATCATAACCATCAGCAAGACTAAACATTTTCAAGTTGAACCTCTTTTGGGCAGCTTTCATATATCGGAGCTCTTCGTTTTGGCACTTGTACTGATTGTTCTCTTGCCATTCACTGGTGGGGATGAGATGACCGTCCGGCCCAATAAGCATGTACACTTGCCGAGTTCCCGAATCATTTACATCGGTGGCGATATAATCAAATATTGTCGGATCGCTATTTTCTATTGCAGGTGTTTGCGCTTTGTTTACTGACTTTGACGGCACCGTCCACCCTTTATTCTGTATTACCTGTTTTACCGCATCCACGGCTTCTTGTTCGGCTACCGGCTGTATTTCCTGACATTGTATTTCAAAGGTCGCCGAAGTAGTTTCATCGGCCGTTACACTAATCGACCGGGGATTATCTCCGTTTACACTGCAATTACCGGCAATATTTGAAAGTTCTGCATCATAGTTCCCTTCATCAAGGTTATCAAACGATACCGTTTCGTTGATAGAAATATCTTTCTCATTATTTCCGATCGTAACCTTATATCCATCGTCATCCTGGTCATTACCACTGGTGTTGGTAGTAATTTCAACCGTACCGGTGGTCGGCTCCGGTTCCGAATTGGGATCGGAGTCCGGCCCGGTGCTATTACTATCACTTCCGCAAGAAATTAAGGTTACAATGAGAACTACCGAAAGTATGTGCAGTAAGCGCCTCATGATTTTATATTTTTGAATTCTAAAGCTTTCTACATAGTACTATGCGTAACGGAAATCGAAATGGGGACAAATTTATTTTTTATCCCAAATACATTGGAATATAAATCCGCCGCAGCGTTCAAACCACGGCGGACGAAATCAAATATTCCTTTCAATGCTGTTCGTTATTACAGAAAACCAACGATATTTACATTTGGTTTATTAAAACCCTTCAGCAAATTGCAGCAAGCTATGGGCGGCACTTCCGTGATATGCACTAGCCCATTGAATAGCCAGGTTGGAGTGTCCGTTTCTCCACCACCACCAGCTATTTGCCCCATTTATATAACACTGGGGACAATTATCAAAGCTTGCAACCCAAGGACCACCGCTTGCTCCTGCGGTATAATCACAATCGGTAATCTTGGAAGTCCTGGGTCCCGAATTGGAACCGACCCCATCTCCTCCATCATAGGGTGCAGAACACTGCCACATCTTTTGTCCGCTGAACAAACTTCCTGATCCCGGGTAGCCAAGTTCGGTCCAGTCCTGACTTCGCTGGGCATTGAACATCCAACCTAACGATCCGGTAACAGAAGCAATAGCCCGGGTGTCGCGCTCTTCGACCACGACGGCGCCTACATCATAGTTTCGATTTCCATCGGAATACCAGGCAGTGAGCGTTGTTTTAACCCGAGCCGACCATTTTCCGAGTGGGGCTTCCCCATCTTCATAAGCGGGGACAAATACCCAACGATCATGCCAGTCTTCTTTACCTTGTTTGGCAACGCAATGGCCCGCCGTCCAAACGACACTACGGTTCTCAGATGCAATCACCGCGGCACTGCATGAAAACCAGTTGCCATCTTTGGTAAAAAACACCTTGCCGACAGTCCGATAAGGATACTGGGTATAATCTGAACTAACCTGTGAAGCCTCATCTACCTGTGTATCACTTTCAATACCATTTCCGGTCGTACTCTTTCCGGCAAATTCTGGTTGACTACCCGCTTTCTGTGCCATTTCGACGTATGGTTCTGGTATATCAGGGGTGGTTGCAGCAGGCGGATCTTCACTATCTTGTCCTATCCCGGTTCCTTCAACAGGGGAAGCTTCCATCATTCGCTCAGCAGTCCAGAAATCTCGAGCGGCTGAAGCGTCACTGGCGGAAACCTCTTGGCTTATAGGCTGAACTTCTTCCTGTTGCTCTTTTTTCTGAAAAATAATACCAAATGGCTGCGTGGTCTGTTCGCGTTCCGGCGAATCCCCGGCAAGTTGAGCATAAACCACAACCATGGTTTCGTTATCGACCAGTTCCTTATCAGCAATAACCCTATCCTCAACTTCAGAGGGAGTCCATGAATTACCCGGTGCATAAACTAACCCGGGAAACCAATTGGATGTAGATACCCAATCTTTTCCCGGCATCCACAATGAGGGTGGTATCTCTTCCGTAACTAATCCTGAAGAAAGTTCATCAGCTGACACTTCAATAGGTTCCGTTGAAGTGCGATTGACGACTTCCCCGTTTTGCACCTGGAAGCTGGAGAGTACCAGATCGAATTTATCAAAGTCAGTCTGGGAAGGCCCTTCTATATGCACGTTATCCCGAAAATAATCCCATGTAAAATCACTGGGTGTGTCCTGCACCATGCTGCTGAGCTCTTCAGAAGGTGTGGTCTTAAGCGCTACCGGCAGCGTCGGTGGTTCGTTAGCGGTATCGCAGGACATGAATACCAGTGGGACCATCGACAACAAGAATACAATACAAAGCAGTGATCGTCGCATCATACTATGGTTAAGTTCGAATTAACAATATCCCTAACATAGTATCATGCGTAATCCCAGGCGGAATGAGGACAAATTCATTTTTTTTAAAAATTTAAGCCTCCCCCCTTTCTACTAATTTGTCCCATTATTAATTCAGATTGCGCATATATTAATAAAAGAGACAGGACACATTTTTCAATTTTATGGATCAATCACGGTGGCAAAAAATTGAACCGATTCTCGATGAAGCGCTGGCATATGATAGTCTTTCGCAACAAGAAACGTATATCCGTGAGAAATGCGGCGGCCAACAAGAACTCATGCGGGATGCATTGCGGGTGTTAAGTGCCATTTACGAAGCCGATGACGACGGTTTTCTGGAATAATAGGCCCATTTCATAAGTCACTCGGATCTAACCGTTCCTTGCAATTCTGAAACACAGGAGCACCATCCTTTCTCGCTTTTCAGTTGCCCTGCGTTTTTGGTATTCACAAAAAGTGGGCAAAAACTTCCATCTCTGAACATTTTTTATATATTATAGCTGATCCTCATTAAAAAATAAATACATAGGGCTATGTGCATTAAATAATGAGGAAAAATAAACATTAATAAATAAGGAGGAATATGATGAAGTCAACGATACTGGCTATGTTCGTTGCAATGTTACTGCCTTCCGCATTAGTTGCCCAGAATACCGGTACTTTAAAGGGGAAAGTATTGGACCAAAATGGCGATCCCCTGGCGGGAGCCAATATTTTAATCACCCAAACATCGCAAGGTGCAGCCTCAGATGCCAACGGTAATTATGAAATCACCAGCATCGATCCCGGCACCTACACGGTCAGGGTTACTTTTGTTGGATATAGTACGATTAACCAGCAAGTGGAAATTCCGTCTGGTGAAACGGTTACCCAAAATTTCACTATGGAGGCTAGTACCCTCATGGGCGAAGGCGTTACGGTAACGGTAGGTTCCCGTGCGGGACATACTGCTGCTGATGAACTCGCGGTTCCGGTAGACGTTTTTGACGCTGGACAGCTCGAAAAAACAGGTACTACAGAGGTAGGCCTGATGCTACAGCAGGTTTCACCATCGGTAAACTTCCCACGCCAGACAGTGGCTGACGGTATGGATGCCCTTCGATCATTTACGATGCGAGGGCTAAGTCCCGATCATACCCTTGTTCTGATTAACGGTAAACGCCGACATAAATCAGCCTTGGTTAACCGACTCGGTTCGGGTATCCAAAAAGGTTCCAGCCCGGTAGACATGAACGCTATTCCCGCGAGTGCCATCAAACAAATAGAGGTACTGCGCGACGGTGCTGCTGCCCAATACGGTTCGGATGCTATTGCGGGTGTGGTTAACATCCAGTTGAAAGATCAGCCTCTGCCCTTAACGGCAAGCTATAAGATTGGCCAGCATGCCACCGATGACTTCGAAAATGACGGTTTAACCAATGACTTTACGCTTTCTTACGGCATTCCCGTTGGTGAGGACGGACACATCAATCTGTTCGGGGAAGTGCGCATGCGCGAGCCAACCAACCGCGCCGGACCCGATCCCCGCGACCAGGTTAATCCGGGTGATGCCGATGAGGTACTGGATATTGACGGCGATGGAGTCAATGAAGTCGTACAAAAGAACAATCCCGTACCACAGCCTAACTTTCACTGGGGGAATGGCGCTTCGGATAATTATTACCTCTGGACCGATTCAGCAGTACCGGTAGGTGAAAATACCGAAGTATACGCCTTTGGTGGATACAGCTATCGTGATGCCCTCGGCCAAGGTTTCTACCGAACTGCAATGGGAAGCCGTAACTGGAAATCTATCCACCCGATCGGATTCCTGCCGGAATTTGACATTAAAATCAGTGATTATTCCGGATCACTTGGATTGCGTGGCAACATGGGCAAATGGGACTATGACCTGAATGTGCAAACAGGTAGTAATGACTTCGAATACAATATCGACAATTCCCTGAACATGACGCTCGGTCCGAATTCAACCCAAACCTCCTTCTATGCAGGTACGGTTGGATTTCAGCAATCACATGTAAAGCTGGATTTGAATCGCGAATTTGATGTTGGTTTTTCCGGCCCCCTGAACTTTGCGGCGGGAGCAATCTACCGCATTGATCAATATACGATTGAGGCCGGAGAAGAAAATTCCTACATCGACGGGCCTGTTAAATACAAAGTTGTTAATGGCGACAGTACACGATTGGCACCCGGTGCTCAGGTATTCCCCGGATTCCGCCCCTCGCAGGCAGTGGATGAAAGCCGATCCAATCTGGGTCTTTATTTAGACCTGGAATCCGATATTACGGATGAGTTTCTGATGAATGTCGCCGGACGATTTGAAAGCTACAGCGACTTCGGCGAAACCCTGACAGGAAAACTGGCGATGCGCTACCAACCGCAGGAAGAACTTATTTTCCGGGGCGCCATCAGTACCGGTTTCCGGGCACCGAATCTTGCTCAGCGTTATTTCTCAAAAGTATCAACTACCTTTATTGATAACGTACCTTACGAGGTAGGGCTGTTTAATAACGCCAGCAATGTAGCCGACGCCCTTGGCGTGCCTGATCTCACGGAAGAGAAATCTTTCAACGTAAGCGCCGGTATGGCCGTAAGTCCAACCGATAATTTCACTTTTACTTTTGATTTCTTCCACATCGGTATTCAGGACCGAATCATTCTGTCAGGCAATATGGCCGGACCGGAAATTGAGAACCTGGTTTCCCAATTCGGTGCTCAGCGCGTACAGGTGTTTTCTAACGCTATCGATACGCGAACCTGGGGAATTGACATGACGGCCACCTACCGCACGGTTGTCGGTAAAAGCGGCACGCTCTATCTCAAAGGAGCATTTAATGCTACGGCTAACCGGCTGGCCAGTGGGGTTCGTACGCCATCGCAGCTGAGTCAATCGTTCGGCGAAAGCATCTTTGGACGCGAAGCCCGCCTGGAGCTTTCCAAAGAACGACCCAAAAGTACGCTGCAACTCGAAACCACCTATGACAACGGACCCTTCAGCCTCTCGCTGAATTCCCATCGCTACGGCGAAGTATTAGTACCCGATGATGATCCTGCCGATGATTATACGCTTGGATCAGAATGGATTGTCAATGCTTCTACGAGTTATGAGATCGTCAAAAACTATGCAACCATTACCGTTGGTGCGCGTAATTTGCTGGATAACTACCCTGATCTCTCTCCTTCGAGCTCGAACTTCCTGGGGATTTTCCCCTTCCCAACGGCATCGCCTATTGGGTTCAATGGAAGATATATCTACTCGAAGATACAACTCACCTTTTAAGTTAAGATTCACAAAGGCCCTGCATCCAGGCAGGGCCTTATTTTTATGTTACTAATACGCATTTCTCTTCTCAGAATTTTACATTATGCAAAATCATTGATTAAACACGATTGCACATGAATACTTTTACCCGCTTGATCAGTTATGTAAGCGTCATTTGCGTTTTATTCATCCTGCCTGCTCAAAGTTCGGCCCAGGTAGGTTCAGCCAAACAATACCCAAATGGCGTAGTTGTCACAGCCGAACAACGAGCTTCAAAAGTTGGAACACAGATCCTAAAGCAAGGCGGTAATGCTGTTGATGCCGCAGTGGCGGTACAATTTGCTTTGGCGGTCACCCTGCCAAGAGCCGGCAATATCGGCGGAGGCGGTTTCATGGTACTGCACCTGCAGGACGGAACCACAACCACCCTCGATTTTCGGGAAAAAGCTCCGCTTAAAGCATCCGAAGACATGTACCTCCGGGATGGGGAGTATGTGCCCCACCTCAGCCGCGAAGGCGTGCTGGCCGTAGGTGTGCCCGGCGTAGTTGACGGAATGATTAAAGCTATTGAACGCTATGGTCGGCTACCGCTTGAAACGGTGATTGCCCCGGCCATCAAGCTGGCCCGTGAAGGTTATTCCCTCTCCTGGGCACAAGCTCAAGTTCTAAACGAATACATAAAAACTCTGAAAAAATACGAGGGATCAAAAAAATATTTTGTGAAAGGCGACGGTCAAAAATGGCAGGAGGGTGACTTATTTGTTCAGAAAGATCTTGCTAAAACCCTTCAACGGATCTCCAATCGCGGTCGTGACGGCTTTTATTCCGGAAAGACTGCAGATATGATTATTGAGGAAATGCAAAAGCAAGAAGGCCTGATTACTTATAAAGACCTGGAAGAATATGAAAGCAAATGGCGTGAGCCTGTTGATGCCTCATTTGCAGGTTATGATTTGCATATTATGCCACCACCGAGCAGTGGCAGTGTTGCCATCCACCAAATTCTGGAGATGCTGCAACCCTATGACCTTAAGCAACTTGGTTTTAATTCCGCAAAATATGTACATCTTGTGACCGAAGCCATGCGCCGTGCTTTTGCTGATCGTGCCTACTTCCTGGGCGATCCCGATTTCGTGGATATCCCCAAACAGAAACTGATGAGCGATTCCTACAACAAAAAACGTATGCAAAGTTTCAGCTGGGAAAAAGCAACTTCCAGCGACGAAATTGATCACGGTAAAATTCCGGCCTTCAAGGAATCCCTGGAAACCACGCACTATTCTATAGTAGATAAGGATGGAAACGCAGTGGCAGTAACGACGACCCTGAACGGTAATTTTGGAAGCAAAGTGGCTGTCAATGGTGCCGGTTTTTTCCTCAATAACGAAATGGATGACTTTACCGCCGAACCCGGAGAGCCCAATATGTTCGGGCTCATACAGGGAAAGGCCAACGCGGTAAAACCGGAAAAACGTATGCTCAGCAGTATGTCGCCCACAATCGTTACCAAAGATGGCAACGTACGTATGGTCCTCGGGGCAGCCGGAGGTCCAATGATTATTACGGCAACCCTGCACAATTTTTTGAATATGGCTGTATTCGGAATGGATCCTGCAGAAGCCATCTCGGCGCCCCGCTTTCATCACCAGTGGATGCCCGACAAGCTTTTCTATGAGACTTATGGACTAAGTCCCGACACGCGTGAGAAACTGAAAGCGATGGGGCACAATCTTACCCCGGTCGAAAGCCTGGGCATCAGCGGAATCGGCCGTGCTCATACCATATATGTTGATGGAGACGGGCTCAAATACGGCGCACCGGATCCACGGGGAGATGGAGCGGCCGAAGGATACTAAAAATCCATAACTGATTGACGACTCAGGGATTGGAGCTGTTTCTGTGTCAAATATTTCTTTTGTTAATAGGTTGTATATTCTGAAACGAACCCAACCAATTATTATATGAGCAACGATACAGAAACAGCCGTCCAATCTATAGAATGGCGCGACGATCACGTACGCATCCTTGACCAAACCTACCTGCCCAACCGGGAAGTTTACAGTGATATACGGGATGTCGGGCGGATGTGGGAAGCCATCAAAAAATTACGTGTTCGCGGTGCTCCTGCTATAGGCATTGCCGCAGCTTATGGCTTTTACCTGGGCATCCGTGAATTGCCGGAAAACGCTTTTGAGAGCTTCTGGGTGGAAGTCGAACGGGTTGCCGAATATCTTGAATCGGCCCGCCCAACGGCCGTTAATTTGCACTGGGCACTTGACCGGTTGAAAACGACGATCAAAGCTCATAAAGACAAGGAAATCTCTGAGATCAAGGATATTGTCTTAAAGACCGCTAAAACCATCCATGATGAAGATAAGCGGACTTGTAAAAAAATCGGAGAAGAAGGTTCTGAGCTGGTAGAAAAAAACGACAAGATCCTGACTCACTGTAATACCGGCAGCCTGGCTACCGGGCAATACGGCACTGCACTTTCGGTTATTTTTCATGCTCATGAAGCCGGTAAAGATATTCAGGTTTGGGTGGATGAAACCCGTCCCCTGCTTCAAGGCGCCCGGCTTACTTCCTGGGAACTGATGAATGCCGAAATTCCGATGAAACTGATTACCGACTCCACCGCCGGGTCACTGATGCGACGCGGCGAAGTGGACATGGTAATTGTAGGGACCGATCGGGTGGCTTCAAACGGCGATACCGCCAATAAGATTGGGACGTATCCCCTTGCCGTAGTGGCAAAGGAAAATGATGTGCCGTTTTATGTTGCTGTCCCCCTCTCCACCATTGATATGGAACTGGAAAGCGGGGATAATATCCCAATTGAAGAGCGTGAGGGAGAAGAAATTGCCAACTTCAACGGCTCTCAGGTAGCTCCCGATAAAGTGGAAACCTATAACCCGGCTTTTGATGTGACGCCCCATCAATATGTGACGGCCTTCATAACCGAAAAAGGAATCGTCAAACCACCCTTTGATGAAAACTTCAAAAAGTTATTTGATTAGCCGCACGGCGCCTGACTTGTCCCAAAGATGGGACGACCTAAACCTGCTGCAAAATCTTATCGCTTTTGATCTGCCAGTGGGATCCATGCCATACCACTTCCCCGTTTGCCAAAAGAATGGCCTGCGGCGATTCATGGCGTATATCCAGGTTGGAAGCGATATGATTAGAGACTTCACGCTGATGAACAACATTTACAAAATGTAAATCCATCTGTTTGCTTAAGGTATCTGCGGATGCTTCGATATCCTCCTTCGCCATAATACAAACACTGCAGCGGTGGCTATGTTTGTATATTAGCTGAGGTTGGTCGTCAGAAGCTTCAATAATTTTTTCCAACTGATTTTGGTCGGGAATTGTGGACCAATATTCTTCAAGATCAGTCCCTACTTGACCATTCGAACTGCCAAATAAACTCATTCTAATCTACCTGCTAAAAATTCTAAATAATATTTTCGATCACTTAGTCTCCCATGCAAATGCCAATATCCCGGGCTGTCTGCATGGTATCGCTTTCCAGGGACACCGACTTCATCTTGCCCTCAATGCTGGTTATGGGAATACGTGTCAGTTCGTTATCCTGCAGCACAACTAATTTATTAAAATCATTATCCTGTATGCAACGGATAGCCGCTGCACCAAATCGAAGTGAAATAAGCCGGTCATATGTAGAAGGTGAACCCCCACGCTGCAGGTGTCCCAGTACCACAGATCGGGATTCTTTTCCAGTTCGTTCGGAAAGCTCATTGGCTACCCTATCAGCGATACCCCCCAGCTGAACCTGTTGACCAACTTCCTTGCCTTTGGTTACGATATCACCGTCTTTTTCTGTGGCTCCTTCGGCTACTACAATCATGGTGTAGTGACGACCTTTGGCCTCCCGTTCCTTAATTTTCTCAACAATAGAGTCATAGGAAAAAGGAATTTCTGGTATGAGCACTACATCGGCCGAAGAAGCAATGCCCGAATAAAGGGCAATCCATCCGGCATAGCGACCCATCACTTCAACTACCATCAAACGATGGTGAGACTCCGCCGTTGTTGTGATTCTGTCAATGGCACCGGTGGCAATATCGATGGCGGTATCAAAACCAAGCGTCACGTCACAGCCAAAAATATCGTTATCAATAGTTTTAGGCACGCCCACAATATTTAGTCCCTTATGAATAAGGCGACTGGCAATATTCATCGAACCGTCCCCGCCAATGGCAACCAGCGCATCGATTCCATAATCGTCGAAAGTCTCTATTAGCTGATCCGAGACATCTTTGGTCCCCCAGCTGCCATCATCCTTCTGATGAGGCATTTCAAAGGGATTACCTTTGTTGGCCGTTCCAAGGATGGTACCTCCCTGCAATGTGATGCCTCGGACCTTATCTTCATCCAGCTTTACAAAGGGCTCATCCGTATATATTGATCCATATCCATTTTTGATACCGTAAACCTCCCAGCCCCGTTTCAAAGCGGCCAGTGTTGCGGCCCGAATGGCGGCATTCAAACCGGGGGCATCACCGCCTCCTGTATTAATCGCTATTTTCATAATTTAAACTGTTTCCTCAAGTGGTATTCTTTGTGTGCGAAATATGTCTTCAACCTCATCTATACCCAGACCCCTGCGAAGAATCTTGGTATTATCATCGGTCATATCTAAAATCGTAGTTTCCCGGGCGGGCAGATTCTGTTGGTTGTCTATGATAATATCAACCAACTTTTCAAATTCCCGTAAAAATGGCTCGCGTTCGAACTTTTCAAGTGCCTCTTCATTCATACCGGGTCTTTTAGCGGTGATCGCCAGCATCGGATTACCGAGCTCGCGAACCAGCCCTTCGGTTATCGGGTAATCAGGTACCCTGAATCCAACCGTTTTCTTTTTGGGATGTACCAATAATTTGGGTACATCCTTGGTAGCCGGCAATATAAAAGTATATGGGCCGGGAATCATCCGTTTGATCAACTTAAAATTATGGTCCGAGATATGAGCAAATTTCGAAATTCCGGACATAGAATCACACAAGATAGTCAGATGGTCATCCTTGCCGAGTTCTCGAATTTTGCGGATACGTTCAATCCCTTTTTTATTCTTATAGTCGCAGCCTAAGGCATACTGGCTGTCGGTGGGAAATAGCACAACAGCTCCCTCCCTTATTTTATCCGCTATTTCAAAAATTCGTTTCACATGTGGCGTTTCAGGATGTAGTTTAATGCGTTCTGCCATGAATAACCCTCACATTTTGATTAAAAGATTCCAAACGATCTCAGACTAGATTATGCAGCCACAGGGAATGATACCTGTTAAAAAGTTGTGATAATAATCTGGATGAATTGCAATAAATCATCATACCATTTTTCGTTCCTGCACAATTGAATTTTATTAATAACACATTGCTATCGAATAATCAATTGAATTTTAATCATTAACCAAAGCATTCCACCATGAATACTTCCGTTCAAGCTTATTGGTTAGGCCACTCGGCATTCAAGCTGGTGAGCCCTAACGGCACACAAATATTTGTTGATCCCTTTCTTTCGCAGAATCCAACTACCCCGGATGACTTTAAACAACCTGAAGAAGCAGATTATATTTTACTTACACACGGCCACGAAGATCATGTGGGCGACACTTTGGATATTGCCGAAAAAACCGGTTGCAAAGTGGTTTCAATGGTCGAACTTTCCGGTTTGCTCAAGAAGCATGGACTTTCCGAAGATCAGGCCGTGGAATTTAACAAAGGCGGAACGCTGTCCTTTGATGATTTCTCGGTAACCATGGTATCGGCCAACCACAGCTCCTCGTTTCAGGGAGAATATGCCGGGGATCCGGGCGGACTGGTAATTTCTTTTGATGAAGATATCACATTTTACCATCTCGGCGACACTAACATCTTCTACGATCTGGAACTTTATGGTGAGCTTTACAATCCGGATATTATTGCCGTGCCCATGGGCGATTATTATACAATGGGGCCCGAAGAAGCAGCCATGGCCTGTGATCTGATCCAGGCAGATTATGCGATCCCGATTCACTACGGCACATTTCCAGTATTAACCGGCGATCCCAGCGATTTCAAATCGGCTACCGAAGAGGTCTGCGACACTGAGGTTTGGATACCGGAAGCCGGCGAAAACTTCCTGTCGTAAGCTTACGTTAATACTACCAAAACTATAAAATCCTTTTCAGTGGAATCCATGAATAGTGGATTCCACTTTTTTTTATGGCGTTCAAATTGATCCCGATATTAACGAACTGTTAAATATCACAACCAACCCAATTCTGCCGCTAAATATTATATATTATTGTAATTGTAGTAAAAATGTAAACAAAACAGGGAACAGTGGCAGACAACAGAGCACAGGAAATTGCCGTTTGGCTGATTAATGAAATAAAGTCCAAGGGAAGTCTGCAAAGGGTTGAAGCTGTACCTGTTATTGAATCGACCTATGGGAAGGAATTTATCACAATTTCCAAAGGAGGGAATAAAACCCTGAAAGACTCGGTATTGCAAAAGTTCCGTGAACTGAAAGATGACAGCATCTCGTGGAATGTAGGCAAACAGGCATGGATCGCCCATCGAATAGGCAACGGTCAAAGCTCCCCTCCTACTGTTGATTCCGAACTTGCCCGAATCCCCTGGGCCATCAAACCGCAGAAAGTCCCCGAAGATGCTTCCCTAGATCATCCGTCACTATATCTAAACCGGGAGCTGGGATGGCTGGACTTTAACTGGCGCGTACTTTACCAGGCTATGGATTCTCGTAATCCACTGCTCGAGCGGCTGCGATTTATCGCTATTACCTGCAGTAATCTGGATGAATTTATCCAAAAGAGGGTTGGCGGACTCAAGCGCCAGGAAGCGGCCGGTGTACATGATTTAAGCCCCGACGGCCGAAGCCCGGATACGCAGATCAAACTTTTGCAGCAGCAAAGTAAAGTGATGCAGGAACGAATCACTAAAGTCTGGAACCGTGTACTGCGTCCCGCCATAGAACAAAAAGCCTCTATAAAAATCTCCTTGTATGATGATCTTACGGAAGAGCAAAAAACTACGCTCAATGAATACTTCGACGATCATATTTATCCAACGCTCACGCCACTGGCCGTCGATCCCGGTCACCCTTTCCCATTTATCTCTAATTTAAGCCTTTCCCTGGCTGTAAAACTCAAGCCTCCGAAACGTAATGCCTTCAATTTTGCCCGGGTTAAAATCCCGTCCAACCAACCGCGCTGGATACCTATTGAGAGTGAGCATTTTGCCTTTCACTATGTTCCAATAGAAGAGGTGATTCGGCAAAACACCGGCAAGCTGTTTCCCGGTATGCGCGTAGAAAATACCTGCGTGTTTCGTATCACCCGCAACGCCGACATCCGCCGCAATGAAGAAGAAGCCGAAGACTTGCTGTCGCTGATTTCAGAAGAACTTCGTGAACGCCGCTTTGCAGAAGTGGTTCGCATGGAAATTGAAAGTAACGTCGAGGAAGATGTTCTGCGCCTGTTGAAAAATGAGCTCCACCTCGATGAAGATGACATTATATATATAGACGGGCTGCTCGATCTAACCTCTTGTTTCGATCTTGCAGATAAAAATCTGCCCAGCCTGCGCTATGAAAAATGGAATCCGGTGATCCCCAAACCGCTACAACACGAAGGAAAAACCGAAGATGAGCAAACTATTTTTGATATCATCCGTAAAGGAGACTTATTGGTTCATCATCCCTATGAATCTTTTTCTGCAAGCGTCAGGAGACTTATTGAAGAAGCCGCTGATGATCCCGATGTACTGGCAATAAAACAAACTCTCTACCGGACCTCCGAGGATTCCCCCATCGTAAAGGCTCTAATTCGTGCCGCTGAAAAGGGAAAGCAGGTAGCAGTACTGGTAGAAGTAAAAGCACGCTTTGATGAAGCGAGCAATATCGAATGGGGTAAGATGCTGGAAAATGCCGGCGTGCATGTGGCTTACGGGCTTGTAGGATTGAAAACCCATGCCAAGGTTGCACTTATTGTTCGACGCGAGGGAGATGAACATGTCACCTATTGCCACATCGGTACGGGCAACTATCATATTCACACGGCCGAAATTTATACCGATTTGGGAGTATTGACTAACGACCCCAATCTGGGACACGATGTAACCAACCTGTTCCATTTTCTTACCGGTTACGCTCCCGCCCAGGATTATCGCAAACTGCTGGTGGCTCCCCACAAACTACGGGAATCTTTTTATGAACTTATCGAAAACGAGATCCACAATGCTGAACAAGGGAAAAGTGCGCGCATCATAGCAAAAATGAATGCCCTCGACGATGTTAGCATCATCCAAAAGTTATATAAAGCATCACGAGCCGGCGTCCATATCGATCTCATTATACGGGGACACTCGCGATTGCGACCGCAACTGGAAGGCGTTAGTGACAATATTCATCTTATTAGTATTATCGGGCGCTTCCTGGAACACGATCGTATCTATTATTTCGAAAATAACGGCGATCCGGAAATTTTTATTGGCAGTGGCGACTGGCGCTATCGTAACCTCAATGAACGCGTGGAAGCAATTGTCCCCATCGAACTGCCTGCTTTAAAAAAACGAATCATTTCCATTCTTAAGAAAGCGCTCGGGGATAATCGACTCGCTTGGGAAATGAATAGCGACGGCACCTATAAACTTCGACATCCCGAAGACGGTCAAAAAGAACGCAACTTCCATAATATGATGATGAAAAACGCACGGCAAAGAGCATCTAACTAATTAACGATAGCCTCCCGTTACAGTTACAGCATTCAATTAAATCATCTTCGCACTATACATAATGTCTAGTCTAGTTAAAGAAGGCTTTACTTATATATTTATATATAAAGAATCGCTATCAGGTATAGGCATTGAGCACGAAGAATATTACAACCCCGGTTACCGAAACATACAGCCATACGGGCAAAGTCACTTTCGAGACCTTGCGATGTAATTTTAGCTTTCCGGAAAAGGCCAGGTAGAAACTCGTAAGAATCATTGGCACGACTAAAGCCGACAGAATAATATGTGATATGAGTACGGTAAAGTAGAAGTACTTGATAAATCCCTCGCCGGGAAAATGCGTGCTGCCGTGAAAGTTATGGTAGACCACATAGCTGATCAGAAAGAAGGCAGACGTTACAAAGGCCGTTAAATTAAACTTCATGTGCCTGCTGAAGTTACGCTGACGAATAGCCTGGTACCCGAACAGAAGTAAAATAGCACTGGCACTATTGAGCAGGGCATTTAGTGCAGGAAGGCTGTTAATGAGATTTGAACTATAGTCGCTGCCTCCTTTATAATAGATAAGCCAAATCAGGAAACCGAAAGCAATTGTGCTTATTAACAGTATAACCCCGATAGCCTTTGGCAAACTGATATTCTTGAATAAATCAAACGTGATAGGTTGTTGCTGGTCCATCTGTATTATTTAAGCCTTTTTCTGTTACCGGTTGAAAGGTACAAACTTTAAAAAGCATTAGCAGTAATTACTGCTTTACCGAACCGGAGCAAGGTTGATATAGTTCTTGCCAATTAAAATTATTGGGGCAACCGGAACATGCCAAGTTTTCAGTATTTTCTGAAAACTATTCAGGTATATGGATAAGCTTTTTTGGTAAATAGATTATATTTTAGCACACTTGTTTTAGGGCTAGACAAATATGGCGCCCCACTCTATTTAGAATGAATTTAAATATAAGAGAAGCTATTTATAGAGGTTCTAAAAGAGTTGGATTTTCCCTACTTTCATGCCGAAACTTTTTTGATATACCTGCAAATAAGCAACATTAAATTCACGAAGACCTATGGCTCAGATTTTTCCCAAATGGGCAAATGAAGTTCCCCAACGAATTTTACTCGGGCTTATCATACTTGCAACGGCAGCAGTAGCTGGGGTTTGGTACTATTTCTCTCCTGAATACACAGATGTTGGATATGCTCCAGAACAACCCATCGCCTATAGCCATAAGATTCATGCAGGTAAACTCGACATCGACTGCCAGTACTGTCACACCAATGTCTTTAAATCGAAACATTCGAATGTACCGGCAACACAAACGTGCATCAACTGCCACAGCCAAATTGACTCCAAGCGTCCGGAAGAAGTACAAAAAATTCGAGACAGCTGGAAGTCGGGCGAACCAATTGAATGGGTTCGCGTCCACAACCTTCCTGATTACAGCTATTTCAATCATGCAGCCCATGTTAACGTCGGGGTTGGCTGCGAAACCTGTCACGGTCGTATCGACCGGATGGAAGTAGTCTTTCAAAAAGAACCTTTAAGTATGAGCTGGTGTCTGGATTGTCACCGCAATCCCGAACAGTATGTACGACCAGTCAACGAGGTGACTACCATGGGCTACAAACCAGAGGAAGATCAAATAGAAATGGGGCGTGATCTTGTTGCAAAGAACAATATCAATCCTCCCACTTACTGCCAAGGATGTCACTACTAAAAGTAAGTAGAATTACCCCGAACGAATCTGAATAAACGCAATCGTAACGGAATGAGCGAAGAAGTTAAAAGTCCTAATTACTGGAAAAGCCTGGGCGAACTTGCCAAGAATGATGAATATCAAAAGTTCGTCGAGCGCGAATTCCCTGAAAATGCCACTGAACTTAATGATCAGGTATCCCGTCGCAGCTTTTTGCGTGTGATGGGCGCCTCTATTGCCCTTGCAGGATTTGCGGCTTGCCGGCGACCGGTTCAGAAAATTCTGCCTTATACCAAGATGCCGGAAGATGTGGTTCCCGGCGATCCACTGTATTATGCGTCGGCCATGCCGTTCCAGGATGCTTTGGCAGGTATTGTTGTTGAAAACCACGAAGGACGTCCCGGCAAGGTTGAAGGAAATGAGATGCATCCCGGCAGCCATGGCAACACCAGCATTTTCGGGCAGGCATCTATCCTTAATATGTATGACCCTGATCGTTCCCGTTCCGTTCGAAAAGACGGCGAGCGTTCTTCGGTAAACGCTTTTGCTTCTTTCTGTAAAGAACATTTTGCAAATACCGATCAAAACATTGCTTTTATTTCCGAAGCCAATTCCTCGCCTACTTACAATCGACTGAAACAGCAGGCGATGGATAAATTCTCCAATGCACAATGGGTCACATATGAACCTTTTGGAGAAGATAATGCCCTTGAAGGCAACAATATGGCGTTCGGGCAGCGATTACGCACCTATAACAAATTTGACCAAGCAAATGTCATCGTAAGTTTTGATGACGACTTTTTAAATCCCGCTGCAGACAAAAACAGCGTAGAAAATACCAAGCGTTTTTCTGACGGACGAAGGATTGACGAAACGGAAGACGATACCATGTCTCGTATGTACGCCGTCGAAAGTACGTTTACGCTGACGGGATCCAATGCCGACAACCGCCTGCGCATTAAATCAGGTGAAGTTGGTCTCTTTATCTATGCATTGGCTTCCGAATTGTCCGGATCCGTCAATGGACTTTCATCCTTCAGCGGAGTCAATAACAAATTTTCTGACCATGAATGGATTCCCGTTCTGGCTGAAGAACTGCTGGGAAATCGCGGCGAATCACTTCTTACCGTAGGACGAGACCAATCACCGGAACTGCATGCCACGGTAGCTGCTATCAATGTAGCGCTTGGCAATGTGGGCGAAACGGTTTCCTACTTGGAAGTACCGCACGTCGATCAGGAAAGTAATCGAGAAGCATTTGAGAATGTTGTTAACAATCTTAAGGACGGTACAGTTGATACGGTCGTGCTTATTGGCACCAACCCGGTATTCACGGCACCGGCCGACCTTAACTTCACTGATGCCCTTTCCAACGCCGGACAGGTTATTCATCTTTCGGACTATTATGATGAAACCTCTAAGAAGGCAAACTGGCATATCAATCGAGCCCACTTCCTGGAAGCCTGGGGCGACGGATATTCCTATGGCGGAACTCGCTCGATCATTCAGCCGCAAATTGAACCCCTGTTTTCCGGTGTAAGCGAGGTTGAATTCCTGAACACGGTTCTGACCGGCGAAAAAGCCAAAGGCTATGACCTTGTTCAGCAGACCTGGAAATCCTATTACACTACGAATTTCAAGAATCAGTGGGAAAAAGCACTTCACGATGGATTAGCTGCTGAAGAGACCTTCTCGGCCCCATCTGTTTCCCTCTCGAATGATTTTAACAACCGTGCCCAACAGTTTATCTCTGATAGCGGAGAATCTGAAGGCATGGAATTAGTGATACGACCCGACTCAACCGTTTTTGACGGCCGGTATGCCAACAACGGCTGGCTGCAGGAGCTGCCCAAGCCCATGACGAAGATTACCTGGGACAATGTAGCCCTGATGAGTAAGAAAACCGCCGACAAGCTTGGCGTAGAAGAGGCCAGTTTGGGCAAAGCCGAAGTTGAGGTTATTGCTATTACCGTGGACGGCACTACCGTTGAGATTCCGGCTTGGGTACAACCCGGTCATGCCGACGACAGTATTACGATTACTGTAGGATACGGCCGGGAAGGCATTGGGCGCGTAGCCAATAAAACCGGGAAAGACACCTATCCCCTGCGTAAGACCTCAAATATGCTGTTTGCCAGCAATATTTCGGTAGAGAAAACCGGTAAGACCTATGAAATTGCCAGCACGCAGGATCATAACACGATGGAAGGTCGCTCCCTGCTGCGGTACGCAACGCTTCAAGAGTATCGCGATAATCCGAATTTTTCTTCTTACGACGAAGCCTATGATGCCGAGCTTCCCGGGTTGGCTTATGCCGACGAGCAGAACGAAGAAAGCCCGCTCTCCATCTTTAATCCTATTGATGAGGAAGAATATCCCGATAATCAACCGCAATGGGGTATGAGCATTGACTTGAATACCTGTACGGGATGCGGCGTTTGTACTATTGCCTGTACGGCTGAGAACAATATTCCTGTCGTTGGCAAGCGGGAAGTGAGTCGTGGACGCGAAATGCACTGGATACGCACCGACCGATACTTTGACGGCGATGTCAATGATCCAAAGGCGCTTCACCAGCCGGTGCCCTGTATGCACTGCGAAATGGCACCCTGCGAGCAGGTTTGTCCGGTAGCAGCAACTACACACAGCGATGACGGTATGAATCAGATGACCTATAATCGTTGTATCGGTACCCGTTACTGCGCTAATAACTGTCCTTATAAAGTACGTCGCTTCAACTTTTTCAACTATTCCAAAGAATATTTAACAAACGGAAGCGATCCCGAAATCATACAGATGGCTATGAATCCGGAAGTAACAGTTCGATTCCGCGGTGTGATGGAAAAATGCAGCTATTGTGTGCAGAGAGTAAACCGCGCTAAGATCAACCGTGATATCGAAACTAACGGTCGTACTCAGAAGCCAAAAGACGGCGCAGTTGAAACCGCTTGTCAGCAGGCTTGCCCGGCCGATGCCATCTATTTTGGCGATCTGACGGATCCAGATAGCAAGGTAGTTCAAACAAAGCGCAATAACCGCAACTACTTGCTGCTTGAAGAACTGAATACACGACCCAGAACGTCGTATCTTGCCCAAATCCGTAACCCAAATCCCAAATTGGCTTAATTCCAATATAATTTACGATGAGCACAGATTATCAATACGTACCAGAGCCAAAACTTATAAAAGGTGATCATACCTTTGGGAGCATTACCGATCTAATCGCGAAGACTCCCCTTTCACCGACACCTAAATTATGGTATTTGGCTTTTGGCCTTGCCAATTTACTGTTAATCACTCTCCTCGGAGCTGTTGGATACCTGATTTGGGATGGTATCGGAATTTGGGGCCTGAACAACCCGGCCGGATGGGGCTGGGCCATCATTAATTTTGTATGGTGGGTCGGTATTGGTCACGCCGGTACCCTAATTTCAGCTATTTTGTTCCTGTTTCGCCAGGGATGGCGTACCGCTATTAACCGTTTTGCAGAGGCCATGACTATTTTTGCTGTGATGTGTGCCGGTCTGTTCCCTGCCATTCACGTTGGACGTATCTGGGTAATCTACTGGGTGTTCCCTATACCAAACCAAATGGCCGCCTGGCCTAACTTCTCCAGTCCGCTTTTATGGGACGTTTTTGCCGTTAGTACCTATTTTACAGTATCCCTGCTCTTCTGGTATGTAGGCTTGATTCCCGACTTTGCCACCCTGCGCGACAAAGCCAAAAGCAAGGTAGCTAAAATTTCTTACGGTATTGCTTCTCTGGGCTGGACCGGAAGTTTCCGAAACTGGTGGAATTACGAAAAAGCGTATATGATTCTGGCCGGACTGGCCACTCCGCTGGTACTTTCGGTACACACCATTGTATCCTTTGACTTTGCTGTTTCACTTATACCGGGCTGGCACAGTACCATTTTCCCGCCCTATTTTGTTGCCGGTGCTATTTATTCCGGTTTTGCCATGGTGCTTACCCTGATGTTGATCGCACGCAAAATTTACGGTCTTGAAGACATCATGAATATCGACATCATGGAAAGAATGAATCTCGTGATGATGGTAACCGGTAATCTTGTGGCCTTTGCCTATCTGATGGAAGGCTTTATTTCGTGGTACAGCGGTTATATCTACGAGCAGGGTATTTTCTGGCTCTATGTGGTCGGTCCGTATGCCTGGGGCTTCTGGATCCTGATGTTCTGTAACGTCCTTACGCCCCAATTCCTGTGGTTTCGTTCAATTCGCCGCAGTGTAGCACTGACTTTTGTTATTTCCATAATCGTGAACATCGGTATGTGGTTTGAACGCTTTATGATTGCCGTTGCTTCACTTTCAACCGACTTTATGCCCTCAGCGTGGGATTACTACTCTCCCACCTTCTGGGACATCATCATTTATATTGGAACGTTCGGACTCTTCTTCACTTTCTTCCTGCTCTTCCTTCGCTTCCTGCCAATGGTTGCCATTGCGGAAGTTAAAGGAGTTATGCCGCAGGCAGATCCGCATAATTACGATGAAGAGACCCAAGAATTTGATGCAGCAAAAACAGAACCTGTTGTGGTTCAGCAAGAGCAAACTGTTTAGCAACTGATATTTATGAGCAAAGAAAAAAATATATACGGCGTACTCGCTGAATTCCGAAATCCCAAAGAATTAGTGGATGCGGCCTCCTCAGTTAAAAATTCAGGGTATAAAGATTTTGATACCTATGCCCCCTTTCCCATTCACGGAATGGAAAAAGCTATGGGCCTCAAAGAATCCCCTTTGGGCTGGATCGTTCTGGCCGGCGGGCTGATTGGGGGCATTGGCGCTTTAGCCCTGATGATCTGGGTTATGACTACAGCCTGGCCTTATAACATCAGTGGTAAGCCCTTGTTTAATATCCCGATTTATGTACCTATTACCTTTGAGCTCACGGTACTTCTTTCAGCTTTTGCAGCTACGTTCGGCATGATCTTCTTAAACAACCTGCCACGCTTTCATAATCCGCTGTTTAACGTCGAAAGATTTGAAAAGGCTTCCGACGACGGCTTCTTTGTTTGCGTTGAAGCTACCGATGATCTCTTTTCTGAGGAAAAAGTCTCCAAGTTGTTCCAGGATAATGGCGCAACGCACATAGAAACTGTCTACGACTCGGAATAATTCAACCAAAAACTTTAGTTTGCATAACAATCCGATGAAAGTTAAGAACCTTTTATTCCTAGCGGCTGTTGCTTTGCCTCTTGTGCTAACTTCCTGTCGCGGACAAATCTCCAAGCAGCCACCGGTCCATCCGAACATGAATATGGACCAGCAAAGACGCTTTGAACCGCAGGAACAGAATAAGTTTTTCAAAGATAATCGCGCGATGCGTCAACCTGTGGAAGGAACCATCGCCCGCGGGCATCTTCGTCACGATAAAGTCTACTACCAGGGTATCAACGAAGACAGCAGTTTCGTTGATCAGATTCCGGTAGATGTGACTAAATCTTTTGTCTATCGCGGACAAGATCGTTTTAACGTCTACTGTACTCCTTGTCACGGAAAGGCCGGCGACGGTGAGGGGATTATTATGGTCAACCAATACGGTTATGTACCGGCCCCCAGCTTTCACCAGGATCGCCTTCGCAATGTAAACGACGGATATATTTACTCTGTGATAAGCAACGGGATTCGAAACATGCCTTCGTATGCTTCTCAAATCCCTGTAAAAGATCGTTGGGCTATTGTTTCTTACGTTCGTGCCCTTCAGCGAAGTCAAAATGTGCCTGAGGAACAGGTGAAGGAATATAATGTGGATCTGGCTTCACTCCAGGAAACCTTTAAAGAGCAGCAAGCAGCCGAGCAAGCTAAAAAAGAAGCTCAGGCGGCAGCACAGTCCGGCGGAGAAGTTTCAGCGGAACGAGGACGAACGATCGCAGAAAATAATGCCTGTCTGACATGTCACTCTACGGACGGTTCTAAAATGACCGGTCCAACCTGGCAGAATCTGTACGGCCACGAAGCTACCATGAGTAGTGGAGAAACAGTAGTTGCTGATGATGATTATATTCGGGAGTCTATTGTTAACTCTCAGGCAAAAATTGTTCAGGGCTTTGCAGGCGTCATGCCCAATTATGATTACCTGAGCGATAGTGAAGTCAATTCGCTTATTGCCTATATCAAAACGCTGAGCGAGAAATCTGAATAAATTATTAAAAAAGCTTTTAACGCAATTTAAACGATTGGTTTAATTTATGAGCAAGCCCAAAATAACCGATAGGCTGGAGTTTCCATCTGATTTAAACGTAACCAAAGCGCTTTTTGGCGTCGGGGTCGTTGGTTTATTGGCCAGCGGAGTGGGATACTTTCTCGAACATGAACAATTCTTTTTCTCTTACCTGGTAAGTTTTGCGTTCTTCTCCAGTATTGCGCTGGCGAGTCTCTTTTTTGTAATGCTGCAGCACCTCACCCGGTCGGAATGGAGCGCGGTATTGCGACGTATCCCCGAAACAATTTCTTCGAATTTCTGGATCTGGGCGATCTTTATCCTGCCGATTCTTATGGGCATGCATTCATTGTATCACTGGACCCATGCCGAGGCAGTAGCTTCCGATCCGGTGCTTCAAGGTAAATCACCTTACCTGAACAGTACCTTCTTTATTATTCGTCAGATCGTCTATTTCTCGATCTGGAGTTTCCTGGGCTACCGGATGTACAAAAACTCTACGGAAATGGACGAAACCGGCGACTGGGGACTGCAGACCCTAATGCGCAGAACCAGCGGACCCGGGATCTTCCTATTCGCCATCAGTATCGCTTTTGCCGCTTTTGACTGGTTGATGTCGCTCGATCCCCACTGGTACTCCACCATTTTTGGGGTATATTTCTTTGCAATGAGTTTCCAGGGATTATTCGCCACCCTGATTTTAATGATAATGTTTCTGTGGAAAAAAGGATTGCTTACCAACACCATCCAGAAAAAGCACATTTATGATCTGGGTGTTCAGATGTTCGGATTCACGATTTTCTATGCCTACATCGCCTTTAGCCAGTTTCTTCTGATCTATTACGGGAACATACCGGAAGAAACGGTATGGTATCTGGAACGGCTCAATGGCGGCTACGAATATCTCGCATACTTTTACCTGTTCGGACGTTTCGTAATTCCCTTTGTAGTATTGCTGCCCAAAAGCACAAAATCGAATTTCAAAATCGTTAGCGGAATCTCAATCCTGATTTTAGTTTCTCATCTGGTAGAACTTTACTGGATTGTGATGCCCGTATTGAATCATCATGGTTTTCATTTAAACTGGATGACAATAACCAGCTTCCTGGGACTCGGAGGCATCTTTTTCGGACTGTTCTTCATGAAATTTAAACAAAATAAGATGGTCCCTATTAATGATCCCAAGCTGGCAGATTCACTTGATACTCATTAATTAAAACTCATATAGCTCAAACATCTGAAAGCAGTGAGGGTCTGCCCGCTGCGAATAAAGCGTTATTTCCATGGCAAGCGAAGAGAAAAAATATACTCCTGAGTTTAAGAAAGAAGTTGCTCAAAAAGCACTGGATCGAAATAAGAAAAACCTCGACAAGCTGTCTGATAAGTATGAAGTGCCGGTATCCGTCATCCTGATGTGGACTACGGAATATGAGAAAGGCGGCGAGGATGTATTTGTCGATCCGGAGGAAGAAGAACAGCGTCCTGTTAAAGACCATGAAGAAGTTGACGTAGAAATTGCCGATAAGGACGTTGCCAAATCTGTTGAACACGGAGTGATGTTCGATGATTTGAATATCAAACGCCTTGTTTTTTGGAGCGTTTTCGGCGTTATTCTTGTTGCGATATTTGTAAAAGCTCTCTTTGAGATGTACCAATATAATGCCCAGAGCATTCAGGAAAGGGTCTCAGCGGACAGCGAGTATTACCAGGTGAACCAGCTGAAAAGAGATGCAGAAGATCAATTGAACAGTTTCGGTGTTGTCGATCTTGAAAACGGGGTTTATCGCATCCCTATCGACAGCGCAATTAATGAAATTGCGGCCGAAAAAGAATAACTTGTGGGCCTAAGATGAGAAATGCGGCGCTGGCCATTGTTGCCTGTTTTTGTTTTTTAATTTTTACTGATAACGTGCGGGCGCAATTAAATAATCGAAAGCCGCAGAGTTTAAATAATGTTGGAGTAACCGAACACCTGGGCGAAAGAATTCCCCTGGATTTGACCTTTGCCAATGCGGAAGGTGACAGTGTTCGGCTGGGCGATTTTTTTAACGACGCTAAGCCCGTTTTGTTAAATCCTGTATATTATGAATGCCCGCAGCTCTGCTCAATGGTTAAAGAAGGTATTTTCAAAGGTATTAAAGGGTTGCAATGGTCGCCCGGAAAAGATTATACAATTATTACGTTCAGTATTGATCCGACTGAAAAATCGGATCTTGCAAAAAAAGACAAAGAACGATTTCTGTCGAAATTAAATCGAACAGGGCTCAACCAAGGCTGGCACTTTTTAAGTGGCAGTGAGCAAAATATCCGTCAATTAGCAACTGCAATAGGCTATGAATACAATAAGCTGAGCAACGGACAGTTCGCTCATGGAACGGCAGTTATGTTCCTGAGCCCCAACGGTACGATTACTCGGTACCTATACGGTATCGATTTTAAATCTTTTAATCTCAAAAATGCACTAAACGAGGCTGCTGATGGAAAGATTGGCAGCACCACCGATCAAATTTTGCTGTACTGTTATGCCTACGATGCAGATGCCAATAGCTATGTTGCTGTAGGTTGGCGTGTGATGCAGCTTGGCGGTATTGCTACAATGATCGTTTTAGGTGTTTTTTTGGGTTTTATGTGGATGCGAAATCGACATACAAAAAATGGAAAGCAAATAAACGAAACGAATGAACTTGCTTAACGATCTACTACCTCCGGCCAAATCTACCCTGGCTCATCAGACAGACGCGCTCTTCTGGTTTGTGCACATCAGTAGTTTGGTTCTTACTATCGGCCTCATTTCTGTACTTGTATACTTTGTGTACAAATATCGTCGTAAATCCGATGATGAAGTTACCCCTGTAATTACCCATAACAACAAACTTGAAGTTACCTGGTCGGTCATTCCGCTTATTCTGGTACTTGTAGTTTTCGGTTGGGGATATAAAGTGTATATGGAACAGGAAGTTATCCCTGATGACGCTTATGAAGTTAATGTAACTGCACAGAAGTGGATGTGGCAGTTTAAGTACAAAAATGGTGCTCAAACCAACGGCGAACTGCACGTACCCGCTGATCGTCCTATCAAGCTCGTGATGAGTTCAAAAGACGTTATTCACTCTTTTTATGTTCCTGACTATCGAATCAAACAGGACGTTGTTCCCGGCCGATATACCGAATTATGGTTTAATGCGCCTGAGCCTGGAGAATCTATCGTATTTTGTACTGAATATTGTGGAGACGGGCACTCCAACATGATGGCTAAAGTGATTGTCCACAAACAAGGAGAATTTGACGACTGGCTCGCTGAAAATGCCGGGGGAAGCGGTGGTTCTAAACCTTCCGATCTAGCGCCGGCTGAGTGGGGCAAACAATTGGCACAGAATAATGCCTGCATGACCTGCCACTCAACGGATGGATCCAAGATGACCGGTCCAACCTGGAAAGGACTCTTTGGTCATGAAGCTAAGCTTAAAGACGGATCAACTGTAGAAGCGGATGAAAATTATATTCGCGAATCTATTCTGCAACCCCAGGCAAAAATTGTTGAGGGTTTTCAACCTGTTATGCCTTCGTTCCAAGGACAGCTGAATGATGACCAGATCAATGCTATTATCGAATACATCAAAACACTGAAGTAATATGGATACTGCAGAAACTAATTCTACTCTTAAAAAAATTCAGGTCCAGCGTTTCAAACCGGAGTCTGATCCGAAAGAAACGTATATGACCGAAGAAACAGGTATTTGGTCGTGGCTGACTACCGTCGATCACAAAAAGATCGGTATCATGTACCTGGCTTCTATCACCTTCTTCTTCTTTGTTGGAGGTCTGATGGCGCTTATGATACGTACCGAACTCTGGACGCCGGCCAAAACTTTTATTGAGGCCAATACCTATAACCAGCTATTTACGCTGCATGGGTCAATTATGATATTCCTCTTCCTGGTGCCCTCAGTGCCGGCAGCGCTCGGTAACTTTATTTTACCGTTGCAGCTAGGGGCCAAAGATGTGGCGTTTCCAAGGCTTAACCTGTTAAGTTATTATCTATATCTAACCGGAGCCTTTATTGCCATCTTTGCCATTTTAAACGGCGGTATCGATACGGGCTGGACCTTCTATACGCCCTATTCCTCCACCACAGGTGGTGCAGTAACCACAATGACATTCGGTATATTTGTAATCGGATTTTCATCTATCCTGACGGGTGTAAACTTTATAACGACCATTCACAAGATGCGTGCTCCGGGAATGACCTGGGACAAACTCCCGCTCTTCTGCTGGGGCCTTTACGCTACAAGCATTATTCAGATTCTGGCAACTCCGGTACTTGCCATCACGCTGGCATTGGTTGCTATGGAGCGTATCCTGGGCATTGGAATTTTTGATCCTGCACTTGGCGGAGATCCGGTCCTTTATCAGCACTTTTTCTGGTTCTACAGCCACCCGGCCGTTTACATTATGATTGTACCCGGTTTTGGTGTGGTCTCTGAAGTGATCACTACCTTCTCTCGCAAACATATCTTTGGATACTGGGCGATCGCTATTTCATCGCTCTCCATTGCTTTTATTGGTTTCCTCGTTTGGGGACACCACATGTTTGTCTCCGGTCAGGCCGCACTGGCTTCAATGGTCTTCTCATTCCTGACCTTCCTGGTAGGTATCCCAACTGGTATTAAGATGTTCAACTGGACGGCCACCCTCTACAAGGGTTCCATCGATCTAAAATCTCCGCTGTTATACATATTCGGATTTTTCTTCCTCTTTCTTGTCGGTGGACTGACCGGTATTGTACTCGCATCCATTGCACTGGACGTTCACCTGCACGATACCTATTACGTAGTCGCTCACTTTCACTTTGTGATGGTGGGTGGTATGGTGATGGCCTTCTTGGCCGGCCTGCATTACTGGTGGCCAAAAATCACCGGCAAGATGTATAATGAGATGATGGCTAAGATTGCCTGTGGAATCATCTTTGTCGGTTTTAACGTTACCTTCCTGCCCCAGTTTGTGATGGGAGCACAGGGCATGCCGCGACGGTATTTCAACTACATTGAGCAATTTCAGCCTTTCCACCAAATTTCAACCGTCGGCTCGTACATTCTCGGATTTGGCTTTGTGATGGTCTTCTTCTATCTGGTGAAGTCGCTCTTCAGAGGCGAAAAAGCACCCGCTAATCCGTGGGGAAGTCGTGCGCTTGAATGGCAGGTGGCTTCGCCTCCTCCATTGCACAACTTCCATCATACGCCCGTAATAGTTAACGGTCCTTATGATTACCATAAGCCGATGGAAGAGTTTCAGCTGGGACTGGCCAGTTCCGGAAATGGACATGGAGAAAGCAACGTGGAAGTTGACTCCTCTGACGAAGAGCAGATCCACGCGGAATAATCAACGGGATTAGTGAGTATTAACTAGCAAAAACACGACATCAATTATGGCAAATCATTCAACATCAACCACTAAATCCAAATTTCTGCAGCATCACTTTGTGGATTCGGACCAACAGTTTGATGCTGCAAAGATGGGTATGTGGATATTCCTGGTGACTGAGGTCCTCTTCTTTGGTGGCCTTTTTGCCGCATATATCGTCTATCGAACCTGGTATCCTGAATTATTTACCATGGCTTCGGAAGAGCTTAACACCATCTGGGGCGGGGTGAACACGGTAGTTCTAATCGGTAGTAGTCTTACGGTTGCAATGGCAATTAAATCAGCGCAGCTGAATCAGAAAAAAAATATTGCCATCAACCTGGGCATTACCATTACACTTGCGGCGATCTTTATGGTGATCAAGTATTTTGAATGGACGCATAAGTTTCACCTTGGCATATTCCCGGGTAAGTTCTACGCTTTTGACGGTATCGATCACCCGAAAGCAAATGTATTCTTTAGCCTCTATTATCTGATGACCGGCCTGCACGGCATTCACGTGCTGGTAGGTATGGGATTGATGATTTGGTTACTCATACGATCGCTGAAAGGTGACTTTGGCAGTGAATACTATTCACCCATTGAAATGACCGGCCTTTACTGGCACCTGGTCGATATCATCTGGATCTTCCTGTTTCCACTGTTCTATCTTATTGATTGATAATTTTAAAATTGAATTTAACCATGAGCGGACATCACATATCATCCGATAAAACATTATTAAGCGTAGCCGGATCACTTTTTATCCTGACGATCTTGACGGCCGTTGTGCATTTCATGCACTTACCGGAACCATGGTCCATTATTGTAGCTATGGGGATCGCCATACTTAAAGGGAGTCTGGTAGCTATGTTCTTTATGAATTTATATTGGGATAAACGGTTTAATCTGATCCTGATGATCTCATCGCTGGCTTTCTTTGCACTATTGGTCGGCTTCACGCTCCTGGACACCTTATTTCGGCCCGAGATTACTCCCGGCTTCTAGCCCTTAGTAAACAAGTTTTATAGCATTAAAAGCCTGCTGATTACTATCAGCAGGCTTTTTTATATTCTGATCGGTAAAACGACATCCTATTATTGGTGCCGTTTTATTTTACTACTTTCCTCAGTGTTAATTTGGATAGCTTGAATTATTGGGGTGTGCTCTGAACTGTATCTTTCCGAGAGTGCATTACCATTAATAATAACAAGTATTCAAACATTATAAGAAATGCAATGCCTACCAGGTGTACTACCTGGTACACGGGCGGCAGTCCCAAATAGTACAATCCAATTCCGGTAAAAATTTGCAGTAAAATGATACCGAAAATACCCGTGCCTACTTTTCTGACCAAAGCGGACTGCGCCCTCCATCTGCTCAGATAAAACACCAGTCCGCCCAACAAAAAGACGGTCCACGAAAAACTGCGATGAAGCTCATCTATCCAATCGATTTCCGATATCCAGGTTTCACGAGGAGGTGGAATGGGCATATTTTTAAGCATATCCACAGCTTCCCGAACCTGCGTGCCAAATACCAACTGAATAAAGGTAAACGTCATCAACAATATCGAAGACCATATCAAGTAGCGTCCTGTTTGGGGGCTGATATCAACCTTAAGCTGTTGTGCAGAAGCCTTAAATGCGGCGTAGACCAGTGTAATCATGATGACCATGGCCAGCATCATATGAAGGGTTATAAGCCATTCAGAAAGCCCGGTAATCACAACCTTTCCACCCAGCCATCCCTGTACCAATACTAAAACAAATGCCGCAGCGGAGCTGTAAAGAACGCTCGGTTCCTTTTTGCGATAACGAAAAGAGAGCGCAAAAGTAGCAGTGATAAGCCCCCCAATGATTACGCCAATAAGCCTGTTAATGTATTCAGTCCATGTTTTATAAATATTGAATTGAGAGGTATCAAAAGCAGGAGGCAGTTCAGAAGCTGAGGTGGGCGGCACCCACATGCCAAAACACTTGGGCCAATCCGGACATCCCAATCCGGCTCCGGAGGCACGGACAAGGCCTCCAACAAAAATAAGGAATACGGTAGCCCCAACCGTCGTCAGAGCTACTTTCTGGTAAGTATTTAATTTCATTTTTTTTATTTTTGTTCAAATATATCTGCCCTTTTAACACGAATACAAACAGCTGCCATTCGTTTGACCGGAGAGATTTTTCGCGCTTTTGGGGTAACAATTTTCATTATTAATATGTACCTTAAGGCCTGATAAAATTATAAGCGCGGCATGAAGTTAACCACAGAATTTTCCCTTTCAAAGTTTATTGAAACTGAAAAACTGGCAGCTTATTACGAGCTGACAAAGCCGGGTATCACCTTTTCTGTGCTGGCCAGTATGATTGTAGGGTTCATCCTGGGTTCAGGAAGTGAAATCAATTACGTCATGCTGATCCACGCCATCATTGGCACCTGGCTTATCGCCTCCGGAACTGCAGCGCATAATCAGTTTCTGGAGTGGCGCCTGGACGGCAAGATGAAGCGCACCCGTCAACGACCGGTTCCATCCAGTAAGATTTCGCCCAAACAAAGTGTGTTTTTCTCCCTCTTTCTTATTTTTGGCGGACTTATCTATCTGATGGCCGTCGTAAACTTTGTGGCTGGTCTGGTCTCTTTGCTCACTACCCTGCTTTATCTGGGCGTATATACTCCCATGAAGCGCATATCTGTTGTAAATGTATTTATTGGTGCCATCCCCGGCGCCCTCCCACCTGTCGGCGGTTGGGCGGCAGCTGTTGGACATCTGGGCAGTACGGGGATGTGGCTATTATTCGGAATCGTATTTCTTTGGCAGGTACCGCACGTAATGGCTATTGCCTGGGTATGCAAGGACGATTATTCCAACGCCGGCTTTCGCATGTTGCCTAAAAGTGATGACAATGGATACAAGGCGGCAGGTCTTATTATCAGTTGCCTGGTAGCGCTGCTGCCGGTTTGTTACGGTTTGTATTATATCGGCATGAACAGCTGGCTGTATCTTGCTGGTGCATTAATTAGCAGCCTGGCATTTCTTTACTACGGAATTGTATTCTTTAAAGACCGGGATAAATCCTCGGCTAAAAATCTGATGTTTGCCTCGTTTGCCTACCTGCCGGTGGTTTGGATTTTTGTTATAATAGATCGATTGCTATTATAACACATCAGGGTTAATTATCCTGTTATCGTTTCCGATAATTTCAGTTGACGCCATGCGTAGTACATTCATCATATTTATTCTCTCCTCTTTGATCATGATATCCTTAAGCGGTTGCGGCTGGAATTTAAATGCTCCCGATGATGGTAACAATGGAGGTACCCCAAGCGACTCCGTCTCCGTTTATCAAAATGTAACGGAATCCAACCTGCCGGACGGACTTACCGGCACCACCACTGGAGTTACCGCCGGTGATTTTGATGATGACGGAGACTTTGACCTTGCACTGGCTATCAATCTTGGTACCAGCAGATTGCTGATTAATGACGGCAGCGGTACATTTTCCTCTCAGTTGCTCACTAACCAATCTTACGATTCCCGTGATATTATTACCGGTTACCTGAATAGCGACTCGTACCTCGATCTCTTTGTAGTCAATTATAGTAGTCAGATAACCAGTAACCTATATCTTAATGACGGAAACGGTAGTTTTTCTGATTTCAGTAATCGTATTTCCGTTACCGGAGGCTTTACCTCTGCGGAGGCTTCTGATATTAACAATGACGGAAGCACCGACATTTTAATAGGAAATGAGGGACAAAACCGACTGCTGATGAACACCGGCAACGGCTTTTTTAATGATCAAGGTATTCAGCGCCTACCCCAGCTTTATGACGTCACCCAGGATCTAACATTTGGGGATATTACCGGAGACGGCCTGCTGGATATTGTCGTCGCAAACCTTGACGCAAATAAAGTACTGATCAATACGGGGTCGGGCTTTTTCCGGGATCAATCCACACGTTACCCTTATTTAAATCAAAATGAGGAAAGCCGAAAGGTTTCCCTGGTTGATGTCGATAATGATAACGATCTTGACCTCTATGTTGGCAACGCTACACTTAATCAAGGCGCAAACCGTCAGGATCGATTATTGATTAACAATGGTAACGGCAGTTTTACCGATGATACCAGCAACCGCCTTCCAACAATAAATGCTAATACTCTGGCTGCAGCATTTGCCGATCTGGATAATGACGGAGATCCCGATTTGGTTATCGGTGACTACAGCGGCGGACTCAGCATCTTATTGAACAACGGAAATGGTTTTTTCACCAATAAAACGACAGATTGGTTACCTGACAATTATACTCCGCTTGTAATGGACATTGCTATAGCCGATTTCAACAATGACGGGCTCGTGGATCTTTACCTGGCCGTTCGCGGAGGACAGGATCAGCTGCTTCTTCAAAAATCCGAATGACTTTACATTGTCATACATTTCTGGCAATGTAAATCAGCAGAGTCCTATCCCAAGACACAATTATCCTAGTAAATCGGAGGGTATTTCTGCGGATCAGCCTCGCTCATCAGTGCATAAACCGCTTCGAAGATATCCTCTTCGTTCGGTTTAGAAAAATAGTCTCCGTCGGAACCATAAGCACCTCGATGTTCTTTAGCGGTAAGGCACTGAGGTTCTGAATCCAGATAATAGTAACCCTTTTGTTCCTGCAGCACCTTGTTCATCATAAAGGCCGAAGCCCCGCCGGGAACATCCTCATCCACAAATAAAATCCTATTCGTCTTTTTAAGCGATTCAACAATATCGTGATTACGGTCAAAGGGCAAGAGCGTTCTCACGTCGATAAGCTCAACCGAAATGCCGGCCTCTTCAAACTCCGGCAACACCGATTCACAAATGTTGCAGGTAGATCCATATGAAACTACCGTGATATCACTTCCTTCGGATATAACATTGGGAATACCCAGTGGAATGGTAAACTCGCCCAGATTCTCGGGCAGATCTTCTTTTAATCGATAGGCATTCAACGGTTCCACAATCAGTGCAGGATCATCTCCCCGGAGCAAGGTATTGTACATGCCTGCAGCATCAGTGAGGTTTCGAGGCACGCACACGTGAATGCCTCGCACTCCATTAATAATGACGCCCATAGGCGACCCGGTATGCCAGATTCCTTCCAGTCGGTGCCCGCGCGTCCGAACGATCAGCGGCGCTTTTTGGCCACCCATACTGCGATATCGAACCGTAGCCAAATCATCACTCAGGCCTTGAAAGCAGTATAGAATATAATCCAGATACTGAATCTCGGCAATGGGACGAAGTCCGCGCAGGGCCATACCAATTCCCTGTCCCAGAATTGTAGCCTCACGAATGCCCGTATCTCGCACACGAAGCTCTCCATATTTCTGCTGCATATTTTCCAGGCCTTTATTCACATCGCCCAGCTTACCGGTATCTTCACCGTAAACCAGAGTTTCGGGATATTTTTCAAAAAGCTTATCAAAATTATCTCTCAGCACGACCCGGCCGTCTACACTTTCCGGATCATCGCTGTATACAGGTTCTACTTCTTCTATGTTCAGCGGTGAGCGATCGCCCTCGCTATACAGATGGCTATCATATCGATAATTGTTGGCTTTATTGCTTTCCTCCAGCCATTTTTTAAGCTCATCTTTAGCCTTCAGCTCTTCGTCTCGTACGGTGTGCAATGCTTTTCGAGCAGCAGAAACAACATACTTTCGTAGTGGAACCAGCGGGCTCTCCATCTCTTTTTTGATGGATTTTATAGCTTCTGTCTGGGTACTCTCAGCTGCAAGGTTTTTGAGTAATTCGCTAACCTCTTTTAACTCTTCCTTTAGTTCCGATTTGAAGGAATCCCAAGCAGCCTTCTGAGATTTTTTGACTTCTGATTTAGCCTCCTCTTCAACATTATCTAGTTCCTCTTCGCTTGCAATGCCTTCACTGAGCAACCATTCCCGCATTTTATTGATGCAGCAATACTCTTCCTCCCACTCCAGGCGTTCTTCGGTTTTATAACGCTCATGAGAACCGGAAGTGGAGTGCCCCTGGGGTTGCGTTACTTCTTGAACGTGTACCAGCACCGGTACATGTTCCTCACGCGCCACTTTTTCCGCTTTGGCATAGGTTTCCATCAAGGCCGTATAATCCCACGCTTTTACCGTCAGAATTTCAAGACCATCTTTGTCCTCGGTACGCTGGAAGCCTGCCAACACTTCGGATATACTTTCTTTGGTCGTTTGATATTTTCGGGGCACTGAAATGCCATATCCGTCATCCCAAACGGACAGTACCATAGGCACCTGCAACACACCAGCAGCATTCACTGTCTCCCAAAAAATACCCTCTGAGGTACTGGCATCCCCAATGGTTCCCCATCCGATTTCATCACCATCGGTAGAAAATTTCTGAAATTCTTCTTTTTCCAAGAGAGTTTCATGGTTCCGATAGATTTTTGAGGCCTGCGCCAATCCCAGCAGCCTTGCCATTTGTCCGGCAGTAGGTGAAATATCCGGAGAGGTATTCTTCATTTGGGTCAGGTCCTTCCAGCTCCCATCCTCATTGAGGCTTCGGGTGCTGAAGTGACCATTCATCTGTCGGCCACCGGAATTCGGCTCATCCTCCAGGTTGGCATGTGCATAGAGCTGGGCAAAAAATTGTTGTACCGTCACCTGACCTATCGCCATCATAAAAGTCTGATCACGGTAATATCCGCTCCGAAAATCGCCATCCCGAAAATGTTTGGCCATAGCAATTTGGGGAAGTTCTTTACCGTCACCAAAAATACCGAATTTAGCTTTCCCGGTAAGCGTCTCCTTGCGTCCAAGATAAGAAGTCTCGCGGCTTTTAACAGCCAGCTTGTAATCCTGTAGGATCCCTTGTTTCCTTTCATCGGAATAAGAACCCTGAGCTGCTTTCTTTTTGGGGGTCTTGGTCTTTGTTCGTGACATAATATCGATAGTTATATTAAAACTCTTTCCAAACCTGATCAGCCGTAAGCCAATTGCTCATTTATATAACTTAATGCGGTCCTGTTTATTCCATAAATCCGCCTTTGGTCATCTTGATGGGGTCGAGTGCTTTATCCAGTTCTTCATCACTTAGGTCAGTCATCTCGCGCGCCACATCTTTGACCGGACGGTTTTCAGCAAACGCCTTCTTGGCAATTTTAGCTGCCTGGTCATATCCAATAATGGGATTCAGCGCGGTCACCAGCACCGGATTACGCCCGACCATATCGGCAATCCGTTCTTTGTTAACCGAAAGCCGGCTAACAGATTTGTCCGCAAGATTTCGAACGGAGTTACCCAAAATTTCAATAGATTCAAGCAGATTATGTGCAACCACCGGAAGCATCACATTCAGCTCAAAGTTACCGGCCTGACCGGCAACAGTAATGGCGGAATCATTGCCAATTACCTGGGCACATACCATCGTAATGGATTCTTCGATTACAGGGTTTATTTTACCCGGCATAATCGATGAGCCCGGCTGCAGGGCTTCAAGCTTGATTTCTCCGATGCCACTGTTGGGACCGGAATTCATCCATCGAAGGTCATTGCCGATTTTCATAAGTCCGCTGGCAATGGTTTTAAGCTGCCCGCTGAGTTCAACTGGGGCATCCACAGTAGCTTGCGCTTCAAAGTGGTTCTCGGCCTCTCTCAGTTCCACATCCAGCTCTTTCGAAAGGGCTTCGGCCATCTTGGCCCCAAACTTCGGATTCGTATTCAAGCCGGTTCCTACCGCGGTACCGCCCTGCGGTAGTTCCGTGATTCGCTCGAGAGTAGATTCCAAACGCTGAACTCCAAGATCCAGCTGACGGGCATAGCCGTCAAATTCCTGTTTGATGGTCACCGGCATCGCATCCATTAGATGTGTCCGTCCCGTTTTCACGACTTCCGCAAATTCCTCCCCTTTCTTTGTGAAAGTATCCCGCAGATGTTCAAGAGCGGGTATCAGGTTTCCTGTTACAGCCTTAATAGCGGCTATCCGGATAGTGGTGGGAATGACATCGTTAGAGCTCTGCCCGTAATTCACATGGTCATTAGGGTGAATAGTAACATCAACGGAATCATCCTTGAGCTCATTGGCCCTTTTGGCAATAATTTCATTGGCGTTCATATTGGTGGATGTTCCCGATCCCGTTTGAAAAATATCGATGGCAAAATCGTCATCGAATTTACCCGACCTTACCTCTTCAGCAGCTTCCTGTATTGCATTGGTAATCCCGGTATCGAGTTCACCGAGTTCAGCATTTACCTTTGCCGCATTCTTTTTTACTAATCCAATAGCCTCAATAAATCCGCGACTAAAGCGAATATCACTCACCGGGAAATTATCAACAGCTCGCTGCGTTTGCGCGCCGTAATAAGCATTTTCAGGTACTTTAACTTCTCCCATGGAATCTTTTTCAATACGGTATTCACTCATAACAGCTAATAATTTTTTTATCAGAAATTCTTTTCTGCTCGCCAAAAGCCTTTGACGCAACAGGCATTATAAGGTAGGAAAATTTTAGGAATTTTCGGAGTCTGCCACAATGAATAGATCAGCTCCAAACCAAGTAGGGAAATTCCCCACAGCTATAGACAAGCTTTTGAAAAGAAGTGCTAAAGCTCTTTACCGTACATTCGGTAGGTTTTTTCAATATGAGCACCGATTTTCTCGGCAACCCGGATCATGCTTTTATTCGATTCAAGAACCCAGCCCAGTTCCGAGGACTTATAACCTACCTCGAGGCCATTGACAATAGCTTCTTTGTGCAAAAGGGCATCAATGCCTTTACCCTGATATTCCGGTACTACTCCCATCAGAGCAGTACGGATTCTGTCAATATTTCTTCGGTGCCACAGCAGCTTAAAGATACCGGTGGGAAACAACGTGCCATCCATATGCTTGAGGGCCTGATTAAGATCGGGAAGGCCAATAGAAAAGGCGACCGGATCCCCGTCAACTTCAGCAATATGAGCTACTTTAGGATCCAGGATCAGCTTCAGATCATCAGCCAGATCTTCCAGTTCTTTTTTGGTTAGTGGAATAAATCCCCAGTTTCCCGACCAGGCCTTGTTAAAGATATGCCGAACGATCTCTACTTCCTCGTTAATATTTTTCAGATCCACTTCCCGGATATTGAGCTTCGGCAACCGACGTCGAACAATTTCCTCGGCCCGATACATCCGATCCAGATCAACTGTGGCCTGCGTTACCCGAAATGCATAAAGATCCATTCTTTTGCTGAGGCCGGCATTTTCGATAAGCTTTCCGTAATAGGGCTTATGGTAAGGCATCATAATACTGGGATCATACTCAAACCCATCAACCAGGATACCCACTTCATCCATCATGCTGGGATTGGACGGACCCAAGACCTCGGAATGGCCTCGCTCCTTCAACCAATCGCTAGCTACTTTAATTAATAAATCGGCAACAGATTGGTCATCAATGCATTCGAAGAATCCGAAAAAACCGGTATCATCTCCATGGTGTTCATTGTACCGCCTGTCTTCAATAGCCGCAATGCGGCCACAAACCGTGCCGTTTTGTTCTGCCAGAAAGAGGGCTATGTCACCATTTTCGTAAAACGGATTCTTCTTCTCGTCGATAAGCTTTTTCTGCTCCATCTTCAGAGGAGGAATCCAATGTTCATCTTCCGCATAGTGTTCATAAGGGAAATTTATGAACTGCTTGCGTTCTTTCTTGGTAGTTGCAAGAGTGATACCGTTTGTTCGTTGAGCTACTTCCACGGCCTAATCAGTCTCCAGTAAGGAATGTCCATTGCGATCGATAAGCCCCTGCTCGATACCGACCTTTCGGAAAGCTTCCAGAATACGGTCCAGGTGTTCATCGGTATGAGTAGCCATATAGCTGGTGCGAACAAGTGATTGGCCTCGCGGTACGCCCGGCGGTACCACGGCATTGACATATACCCCAGCTTCAAAAAGACCTTTCCAGAATTTAAAGCAGTCAAGCATCTCACCTATTACAACCGGAATTATCGGCGTCTGGCTACTCCAAACGTTAAAGCCCATCTTGCGGAGCTCGGTGCGCATATAATTAGAAATTTCATCGAGTCGATCGAGTCGCCAGGTTTCTTCTTTAAGAATTTCAAGCGCTTTCAAAACGGTCGCTACGTTAGCCGGAGGCATTGAGGCACTGAAAATGTGTGCCGGCGAATTGTGGCGAATATACTCTATAACTTCGTGATCACCTACAAGGAAACCGCCCAGGGAAGCAAACGATTTTGAGAAGGTCCCGCTAATCAGATCTACGTCATCAATCATACCAAATGTGGAAGCGGAACCGCGTCCTCCATCCCCGATCACACCAATTGCATGAGCATCATCGAGATACAATCGAGCACCATATCGTTCTTTCAGCTCAACCAGTTCCGGAACTTTGGCAATAGTTCCCGACATGGAGAACACACCATCACTGACAATAATTTTGCCAGCCTCCTCATCAGCACGTTCAAGCAACTTTTCCAGCTGTTCCATATCGTTATGCTGATAACGCATCGTCTTCGCATTCGAAACCAGCGTTCCGGTAACAATACAGGCATGGTTATCTTTATCGGAAAAAATAATATCCTGTCTGCCGGCAATCGTCTGGATGGCACCTTCATTGGTCTGATATCCGGTACTGAACAACACACAGGAGTCTTTTTGCATAAAATCGGCAAGCTTCTCTTCCAGCTCGATGTGCAAATCCAGCGTACCATTTAAATACCGCGAGCCCGTGCATCCAGTACCGTAGGTTTTAATAACTTCGCGAGCCGCTTCAATCACACGCGGATCATTAGTCAGCCCCAGGTAGTTGTTGGAGCCGGCCATAATAACTTCGCGACCATCAATCTGTACCGTTGTGCCATCGGTGGCTTGGAGCGGCTTAAAGTAAGGATACAGCCCTTGTGATTTAATTTCCTCGGCTTTGGTAAACTCATACGCCTTGGAAAAGATATCGTTAGTTTTTACATCTGATTTAGAATCGGCCATTCGTTCCTTTTTTATGGCTTTTTAAAAGTGCTTATCGTTGCAAATATACTTCCATATTCAGCATCAATCAAATGCTGAATTATTTAATGCTATTTGCGTTTATCCTGCTTATATGTGTCAATTACGCTTTTCAGGTAATCTAGATATTGCTGGGCCACATGGTTCCAGCTGAATCGTTCTTGTACGTAACTACGCGTTTGTTCAGAAAATTGTTCCAAATTGTCATGTAATATTTCGTGAATTTTTCTTACAAACCGATCTGGACTGAGCGTAGGCACACGGTAACCATTTTTTCCGGGAGCAATCACATCTTTTATCCCCTCAAGATCGGCCGCTACTGCTGGTGTTCTGGCCATATTGGCTTCCAACAGAACAATACCAAAACCTTCCATATCGCCCTCTACCGGAATATTGGGCATCACAAACAAATCCGCGGCCGAATAGGCCTGCTTTAATACTTCATCGGGCTGACGACCCAGCAAAAAGATTTGCTCCCTGCACGGTGATTCTTCTTTGGCTTTCCGGATGTTATCAAACTCCGGGCCGTCGCCTACTGATACGTAGACCACAGGATCTTCCAGCTTCGGCAGCACTTCCCGAATAAACCACTCATGTCCTTTTCGTTTAACGTTTCGCCCTACTGTCAAGAGCATAAAGTGATCCTCCAATGGAATGCGAAAATTTCTCTGCAATCGCAACCTGGATTCCTGCTTATCAGGGAATGAGCTCAACTTGGATAAGTCGAAACCATTAGGCAGGGCAACCCCTCGGCGGGGATCCATACCTCGTTTGATGCATTCCTGCCGCGTAGCTTCAGAAACCGAAATCACGCCATCCAGTTTTGAAAAAACTTTGGGCACAAACCATTGATAAATATTTACCGGCAGCGTTACGTCGCGACCATGATTGATTGTAACCATGGGAACATCGATCCTGTTCCTCACCAAATAAGCCAGGCTGGCCGTTACCATTGAAGAAAACAGCACCACATCGGCCTTTTTCTCACGCACTTTGTGCGGCAGCCCCATAAGTTGCTTAAAGAGAAATCCAATGGTATTTAAAACAATCTTTCCCCTTCCTGAAACATTAACAGTCTGTTCTATTAGCCTGATGTCTTCCCTTTTGTTCAGTTCCGCTACCAGCTGCTGGCTTACGCGTTGCATACCGCCAACATTGTCCAGAATTTCGCCTTTTTGGGGATGGGTGTGTGAAACGTAAAGTATTCGCACGCAGATGAATTGATTACTAAAATTTAAGTTGAGGACGAGGTTCCCGTAGCGCTTCCCGGTAATTATCAAGCAGCTTGGAATTTACGTTCTCCCAGGAATAAGCCAGTGCTTTCTGTCGAGCCGCCTTGCTCATATCATTCCATAGTTCTTTATCGTCAGCCAGCCGGGCTACGCACTCCGCAAATGCTTCGGTATCACGCGGAGGAGCCAGGTAGCCATTTACGGCTGATTCTACCAACGACCGGCTACCCGTTGCATCAGCAACCACACACGGTAATCCGCTCGACATCGCCTCCAGTGTAACGTTGCCAAAAGTTTCGGTTTCTGAGGGAAACAGAAAAATATCACTGCTTGCATAAGCCCGGCTCAATTCTTTACCCGTTATAAATCCGGTAAAATGAGCTTCGGGAAGCATATGTTCGAGCTCTTTTTTGGCCGGACCGTCTCCCACAATCATCGCTTTAATATTTTTGTGATCCTGCTGAAGCCGTTTTACGGTATCGACAAAGGTTTGTAGATTTTTTTCCCAAACCAGCCGCGAAACAAAAGTCACAACTTTATCATCATCTTTAAAACCTACCGAACGGCGCCATTCCATATCCCGATAATCGGGATTAAATTCATCGGTATTCACGCCCCGAGCCCAAATCCGAATACCATCAGTAATACCCTCATCGTTGAGCTCGTCGGCCATCGAGGGAGAAGGCACGTAAATATGCTTGCACTGGCTGTAAAACCAGTTCAGGTACTTCCAGCCCAGCATTTTAAGCATGTCGAGATTATAGTATTTCAAATAACTGGTAAAGTGAGTATGATAGGAGGCTACAATCTGGATATTGTTGGCCTGGGCCCAGCGCATAGCCCGAAATCCAAGGACGTCGGGAGTTGCAAGATGAATCAAGGTGGGATTGAATTCGCGTAAACGATTCTGTGCTTTTTCCGGAAAGCCTACTGTGATTCGATATTCCGGACGGCCGGGAACTGGAACCGAGGGCACCGACACAAATTCACCCTCATGGTCAATCGCCGGATCATCAACGGTAGGTCCGAAGACAATCACGGGTATATCATGCTCTTCCAAAAAAGCCACCAGCCGATTAAGCGTCAGCGACACCCCGTCCTGAATGTGATTATAATTTCCTGTAAAAATTGCTACTCGAAGATCACTCATAAATTTTCCAATACATCTTTGAGATTTGTATCTTATCGCATTCTCAAAATACTGTTAATTGAGTCTCCAAATATACAAAAATTGATGAAAGCCTTTGTAACCGGTGGCACAGGTTTTATTGGGAGCCATTTAGTAGATACGCTCTTAGATCAGGATGACTACTCTGAGATTCGATGTCTAATACGTACCAATAAAAAATGGCTCAAGGGTAAAGACTTTAAGCGCGTCAAGGGTGATCTTTCTGATCTGAACGTACTGCGCAAAGCGGTGAAGGATGTAGATGTTGTATTCCATATCGCCGGACGTGTAAAAGCTCCAACCTATCAGGAACTTGAGCGGGCAAATGTTGATGCAACCGAGAACCTGATTCGCATTGCTCAAAAAGAAGGAGTTCCTAAAATTGTTGTGCTGTCATCGCTGGCGGCAGCAGGTCCCAGCCAAAACGGTCCCGTCACCGAAGATGCTCCCATGCATCCCGTAAGCAATTATGGCAAGTCCAAGAAGCAGATGGAAGAAGTGATTCACCAGATTGCCGACGAAGGGACCTCAATAACCATATTGCGCCCACCTGCAGTTTATGGGCCGCGCGAAGATCAGATTTACAGTTTCTTCCGTATGGTCAACAAACGCATCTGTCCGATTATCGGTGATGGCAAACATCCTAAAATATCGATGATTTATGTTGGGGATGTGGTCAATGGTATTCTTAAAGCAGCTGAACAGAAAACATCAGGAATACACACTTATTTTATTAGCGGACAGAAGATTTATACCTGGGACGAAATTCGTGGAACTACAACCAAGGTACTGGGTAAAAAAGCTGTGCCCATTTACGTAAATCCAAAGCTGGTCAAGAAAATTGCAGGGACGGTAGAAAAAGCTGCATCATTTTTTGGCATCTATCCCGTTCTCAACAAAGAAAAGGCAAAGGAATTAATTTTAGAATGGACGTGTACCAGCGAAAAAGCGGAACGGGAACTCGGTTATACGTCTGAATATAGCCTTTCTGAAGGCATTTCCCGCACGATTCACTGGTATCAAAAACATCACTGGTTATAATTTTATGAGGAAATTTCACTCACTACTTGTTCTCATTCTTTTATTGGCGAATATCCTGAATGTGAATGCTCAACCCACGCTGCAAAAAGATTATTCGTATGTGATGGAAATTCCTTCGGTTCTCACTATGGACAGTTCGCCGGCTCATGTATATGTGCTGTCCAAAACGGAAGGTATGGCAGTATTCCGAACACAACACGATACCTTGCAGTGGCTTTATACCTCAACAGGTATGCAGCAGCGTGGCAATACGGTTACTGCAGATATTCGTTTTGCTTACTTATTTGGAGACAGCCGGCGACTGACCGTTCTGGAACCTACTTCGGTACTGGGCGTTTATTCTTCTACCCTGCTGCCTTCCAATCCGCGCGATGCCAAACGCATCGATCAAAATTTGTATGTCGCGATGGGAGAAAAAGGACTGGGTAAAATATCCCTGAAGACGCCTGCTACAGTAGACTCTACGATCAGTCTGGTTGAGCGATCCAGGCTGAGTTCTGAGAGGATAATTGACCTGGAACGATCTGCCAACCAGCTTTTTGCGCTAGCCAAAAACAGAAAGCTTTACCAATTTGACTACAAGGATAACAAGCTGAACCTGACGCAGGAGTTCGATCTTTCAACCAGCCTTAATGGAATTTATCTAACCAAAAACTCCCTCTTTGGCTCCGATGCAAGCGGATCTATTTACGAGATTGACGGTTCCGGCAAACTTGCAGAGCTTGGCAATATCGATGAGCCTGTGAATAAAATTGAAGCCTGGAAAGATTGGTTAGTCATCCGGGGAAGTTCAAATCGATTATGGACCTCCTACCAAAACAGAAAACCTGAATTATGGAAAGAAGATTCTAAGGCCGGCAACTACTTTACCGTAACCAATGATGATTTATGGCTTTGCGAATACAATAAGATTAGCAGGATTGTGCCTTCCGGCGGTACAACCTCGGCACAAACAGGAAGCCAAAACTCCAATCAGCAATCCTATTCCGGACCATTAAAACTGGCTGCCATCCCTAATCAAACGGTTCCTCACACCAAGCCCCTGCTCTTTCCTATTGAACTTCAGGGAGATGTCCCGGCTAACTCAGTACAATTTTCCTATCAGTCGTCCGACATTAAAGATGCTGAAATTCGAGGTCGCAGTTTTTACTGGAAACCTACATCCGATGATGTGGGATCCCATAAGGTGAAAATTATTGCCACTGCTACTGGCGGGCAAACCGACAGCACTACAATTCGTGTTGAAGTTCGATCCTTCAATGCTCCCCCGCGCTTTGCGCCCATTCGTCCCATTACTATCCCGGTGGGCCAGGAATTTTCACTGCCCATCAGTGCTACCGATCCCGATGGAATGAACAGTGACCTGATTCGCTTTCTCGGAGTGGATATGCCCGAGGGTGCCTCAATAGACGAAGAAACCGGTCAATTTACGTGGACTCCTACCGTACGGCAGGTTGGTAAAAACCAGTTCCGGGTTATTGCCACCGACCAGTTTGGGGCGGCGAATTCAGCGGATATTACCATAACCGTTGTGGAAAATGTGCAGCGGGGAAATTCCCAACGCTAAACAGACATATCTTCCCGGTACCTTTTTAATGTTTATTTCTCACCAAAATCCACAGATTCTTGGATCGAAGCGATTTTCAATCGAAACTTTTAGACTGGTACGACAAAAATAAGCGCAGCATGCCCTGGCGCGACTGCGGGGATCCATACAAAATATGGCTCTCCGAAATTATGCTGCAGCAAACACGTGTGGATCAGGCAACTCCTTATTTCGAACGGTTTATAGAGCATTTTCCCACTGTTGAAGACCTCGCTGCTGCTAATCAACAGGATGTACTGAAAGTCTGGGAAGGTTTGGGTTACTACAGCCGGGCCCGCCATCTGCATGCCGCGGCTCAAAAAGTAGTGGAGAAATTCGATGGAAAAGTTCCGGATAGCTGGGAAAAAATCACCGAGCTTAAAGGAATTGGTCCCTATACCGCTTCGGCTATTCTCAGTATCGCGTTTCAGAAACAGTATGCGGTTGTAGATGGAAATGTAATTCGGGTATTAAGTCGCTATTATGGCGTAGAAGATGATGTCCGCAGCAGCAGTACAAAAAAATTAATACAGGAATATGCGGATGAGCTGATTCCTGAGGACCGGCCGGGAGACTTTAACCAGGCCCTGATGGAGCTTGGCGCAACAATTTGCACTCCCTCAAATCCGGATTGTAATCAATGTCCCCTACAGGCAGGTTGTGTAGCCAGCAAGCAAGCCAAAACCGAAGAGATTCCCTATAAGTCTCCCGCGAAAAAACGCCCCCATCATCAAATTGGTGTTGGAATTATCATGAATGAGGATGAGGAAGTATTGATTGCCCTGCGGCCTGAAGATGCCATGCTCGGCGGACTTTGGGAGTTTCCCGGGGGAAAACAGAATGAAGACGAAGATATCGAACAAACGGTAAAACGTGAGCTTCGCGAGGAACTCGGGATCGATATTTCAATTTCCAAGCCTTTTATGAAGCTTGACCATGCCTATTCGCATTTTAAGATTACCATGCACGCCTACCTTTGTACCATTGACAACGGCGGTATCCCAAAAGCCGAATCAAGCCAGGAAATTAAATGGATTTCCATCGATGAACTTGAAGATTATCCCTTTCCAAAAGCCAATCGTAAGCTAACCGATAAGCTGATGGATCTGAACAAGGGACAGCAGGAACTGGAAATTTAAGTAACTTTATAACGTTTAATAATCTGTATTTCCGATATTAATAGTTAGTTCTAATTTGCGGTGCAAGTAGTCGATGAGTAGTGATCTTTCGAAACGTTCAAAAGAACAAATACTGGAGCTCAAGCCCTTCCTAGATGAATGGGTAGATCGAATCGAAGAGCCGGATTATATTGATTCGGATCCCATTTTGTTTATGCATGCTTTTGACGACAAAGAAGACCAGTTACTAGCTGGTTTTTTCGCTGCAACCATGGCCTGGGGACGACGGGATGTTGTAATTCGAAAGGTTGCCGATTTCCTCGATCGCATGGATAACAGACCTGCCGATTTTATCCGAAATTTTTCGGATAAGGATGCCCAGCGTTTTCAGGGTTTCAAACATCGCACCTTTAAACCGGTGGATATGAAATGGCTGACTAAGATTTTACAATCTATACTGATTAACTATAAGTCATTCGAACAGTTTTGGACCACTTGTTATCAACAAGCAAAAGAAAACGGGTGTCCCTTGATGTCGGTATTTCACGAACAGTTTTTCGCCCAACATCCTGAGGCTCCCCAACGCACACGCAAACATGTTTCCAATGCCGATAAAAAAAGCTCATGCAAGCGGTTATATCTTTATCTGAGGTGGGCAGTTCGCGACAATAGTCCTGTTGATTTGGGGTTAATGAATTTTATTCCCCAGTCGGAGCTGATGGTACCCCTGGACGTCCACGTAGCTCGTCAATCTCGTATCCTGGGACTACTGAGCCGAACGTATAACGATTGGTGGGCCGTACAAGAACTTACGGAGTCTCTGCGCCTGCTAGACCCTGAAGATCCGGCAAAATATGATTATGCACTCTTTGGGCTCGGCCTGGAACCTGGCGCCATTCCTTCTCAATTTGTGGTAAACCCTGGTTAGCCACCTAAAGAGGAAATGTTTGTGATATTTTCTTTGTTGTGGATATGCACATTTCCAAAAAGATGCTTATATTTGGCGTCCAAGAATTGAAAGCAAAACAATTTTAGTTATATGGTCGGAGTTAAAGTAAAAGATAACGAAAGCATTGACCGAGCTGTGAACCGATTCAAGAAATTGGTAGCTCGTTCACGAATTCTCAATGAATACAAAGATCGTCAACAGTATACCAAGCCTTCTAAAGAACGTCGTGAGGCTTTAAAGAAAAGTATTCGTGAACAGCGTCGTCGCTCGCGTCAGCAGTACTAGGATTCTCTTTTAAGATTTAGTGAAGCCCTTTGGTTTTTACTGAAGGGCTTTTTTTATCGAATCCATAATATTTGAAACCTCGCTGATTGCAAGATCATCGGTGCGCTGCGCTTTATTGGCATGTGGTATTACCGTGTGTTTGAAGCCCAGCTTCTTAATTTCGCCCAGTCGCTGGTCGATCTTGTTTATTGCTCTTACCTCTCCTCCCAGACCTACTTCACCCAGAAAAGCCATTTTATTAGAAATAGGTTTGTCCAGCAGGCTTGAAACCAGTGCGGAAGTCACGCCCAGATCAGCAGCGGGATCATTCACTTTCAATCCGCCTGCAATATTTAAATACACATCCTGACCTGAAAACTGGTATCCTCCCCTCTTCTCCAAGACTGCAAGCAACAGTGAAAGACGACGGTGATCAAAACCATTGGCCGTGCGCTGTGGCGTACCGTAATTACTGGGCGTCACCAGTGCCTGAACTTCCACCAACAGCGGTCGCGAACCCTCAATCGAGCAAATCACCGCATTGCCGCTGACCTCACTGTCATATTCCGAAAGAAACAGCTGGGAAGGATTCAATACGTCATGCAGTCCGTTCTCTTTCATCTCAAAAACTCCTACTTCCTGCGCCGGACCGAAGCGGTTCTTCAAGCTTCGCAGCATCCGGTAGTTATAGTTGCTGTCGCCCTCAAACTGTAAAACGGTATCCACCATATGCTCAAGCACTCTTGGCCCGGCAATATCGCCCTCTTTGGTTACGTGACCAATCACCAGCGTAGTAATATTCTGCTTTTTGGCCAGCTGCTGCAACAAAGCGGCACACTCCTTCACCTGCTGAATACTTCCGGCCATGCTCGTCAACTCCGTTCGATACACCGTTTGTATAGAATCAACAATCAACAAATCGGGTTCCAGCTTTTGTGCTTCGTTAAGCACCTTGCTGATATCAGTATCGGTATAGATATAAAAATTATCCGAATTGACCCCGAGACGTTTGGCCCGCTGCTTGATCTGTCCGGCTGATTCCTCACCCGCACAATATAAAATCTCTAAGTCGGACTGAGATTTGCCGATCTGAAGGGTCAACGTACTTTTGCCAATACCAGGTTCTCCGCCAATCAGTACGAATGAACCAGATACAAAACCGCCTCCCAGCACCCGATCCAATTCGGGAATATTACTTAAAAAACGGTCTTCTGAATTGGAATCAATTTCATTGAGTTTTTTGGGTGGTTGGGAATCCGAAAGCCCCTCTACTTTTCCTTTGTGCTCTTTTTGGGATTTAGTTTTCCGCTCCACCTTGAATTCCTTGAAGGTATGCCAGCTGCCGCAGTTTGGGCAGTTTCCCAACCATTTGGTAGATGTATGACCACATTCTCCGCAAACATACTGAATTCGATCTTTAGGCATTATTCAGACGATTTTGAAGATGATAAATCACTCCCTACCGATTCGGTTTCCTCGACAGCATTATTTCCCATAGTTTCAACAACCGATCGGTTGATATACCAGGTGGTAGCCATCATCCCCAGCCCGACGGTTATGTAGTAACTGATAATTCTCCAGGCAAACACCGAGAGCCCGATAAACGCCTTTCGATCCATCAGGGGACCTTGGAATATGGCAAATAAGCCCTCAACACCGCCACTGCCTCCCGGTGTAGGCATGATCAGAAATGCCAGATTCATAGCCAAACTGCGCAGAAAGGAAAGTACCACGTCGGCGGGGAGCATACTCAACACTACAATAGTGGGCAGAGCCACACGTGCCAGCCACGACATTGTTGATAGAAAAAAAGCCTTCAGCAGAAAAGTTGTTGGCTTTTGTCGGAGCTCATGGGAATACTCTACAAGATTATCAGTCTCTTTCATTACTTTGCCTTTCCAGCGGCGAAGCAACGGAAGCTTAAAAAGGAAATTTACGACCTTTTTAATGGCATCGGGATTCACAAGCACACCGTAAGCCATCAGGCTGGCATAGCTCAATAATCCCAAGTAAAGCAAAAACATGGAGGCGTGACCAACCATCCCAATATTATTGGGCACAACCTCGAAAAATAGACCACTAATAACCAGGATAGGTACGGCCATAGCAAACCAGAGCTGATCTAAAAGCACGCTATACAGTATAATCGCCGTTGACTGACCAATGGCAAATTTCTCTTTCGATAACGCGTAGGTTGCCATCGGTGCTCCACCTATAGTCGAGGGCGTAATAGAGGAGGTAAAATCCCAGCTTAGCATTACCCTAAATGAAGCCATCCATCCAAGCTGTTTTTCAGAGAGATAGCGTATCTTGGCCGCGGCAAACCACAAGCGCAAAAAAGAAACCAAAAGAGCAATAAAAAGGCCGGGAAGCCGCTTGGGCTTAAGATGTTCAAGCACGCCGGGCGTATAGGTCCAGTAGATCAGAAATATCATACTGGCAACACTCAGTGTAATAGAAATAAGAAGATATTTCTTTGAGAAATACTTCTTTGGATCCTCTTGGATATGTTCTTCGCTATCTGTCAAGAAATGTGTTTTACAGCTGATTTAACAGAAATAAGTCTGTGCAAGTATATTAATAATATAGATAGAAAATAAGAGCCGGATTCTACTGAGGCTTAAAATTCCCTGTTTTCATAAAAAAGGCCTCATGGGCTAATCCCACAAGGCCTCGCAAAACAAGGAACGTTCTGCTAAGCGACAGTAATGTCGTCATCAAGGAAGACATCCTGAATAAAGTTCAGCAGCTTCACACCTTCATCCATCGGACGCTGAAATGCCTTGCGGCCGCTGATGAGCCCCATACCACCTGCCCTCTTGTTAATAACGGCAGTGCGAACGGCTTGCTCGAAGTCGTTTTCGCCCGAAGCTCCGCCTGAGTTAATCAACCCGGCACGTCCCATGTAGCAGTTGGCTACCTGGTAGCGGGTCAAATCGATGGGATGGTCGCTAGAAAGTTTGTCATAAATATCTTCATCCAGCTTCCCATAAGCGGAGTCGCCCATATTCAGTGCTTTGTAACCACCGTTATTAGTAGGCTGTTTCTGCTTGATGATATCCGCCTGCAGCGTTACCCCAAGATGGTTAGCCTGACCGGTAAGATCGGCGGAAGCATGATAATCGGTACCGTTCACTTTAAATGCGGAGTTTCGGGTGTAGCACCACAGAATGGTAGCAAGTCCCAATTCATGAGCTCTTTCAAAAGCACGGGCTACTTCCTGAATTTGGCGATTCGATTCTTCAGATCCGAAATAGATGGTAGCACCAACGGCTACAGCTCCCATATCGTAGGCTCGTTCGACCGATCCGAACATAATCTGATCATAATTATTAGGATAAGTCATCAACTCGTTATGGTTGATTTTAACGATGAACGGTATTTTATGCGCGTATTTTCGAGCTACAGCACCCAAAACGCCAAAAGTAGAAGCCACACCGCTGCACCCGCCTTCAATGGCCAGCTTCACAATGTTTTCCGGGTCAAAATAGTCGGGATTTGGCGCAAAAGAAGCTCCTGCAGAGTGTTCAACGCCCTGGTCGACCGGCAGAATCGAAAGATAACCGGTACCACCCAGGCGACCATGATCCATCAGCGACTGCAGATTTCGCAGTACTCTTGGACTCCGGTCGGAATCCATCCAGATATCGTCAACAAAGGTTGAACTTGGAACGTGAATATTCTTTTTAGAGATCGTATCACACTTATGTGTCAATAAATCTTCTGCTTCATCTCCCAGTAATTCTTCAATACTTTTGGTTGCTATAGCCATAGCGGGACTCCGAGTTAAATTTCTATCAATTCTGATTATCTGATTAAGAGAGATTTAATATAAGTGATTCGAAATGAAATGACTAGTCATCTTCAACAGTAAAGCCAGGGTAAATTACATCCCGTATATCGAAGTTCGGTGAAAAAATCGATATATTTTGAGCTGTTATTCCATAATCCAAAATCTAATCTATGAAGATCGGCGATCTCGACCTGGGAAATCATCCTATTCTTCTTGCACCGATGGAAGACGTCACGGATTCTCCATTCCGTACCATCTGTAGGCGCAAGGGAGCCAGCATTGTATATACAGAATTTATCAGTTCGGAGGCCATTGTCCGCGACAGCGACATCGCCATGCATAAAATGGATTTTACTGAAGAACAGCGTCCCTTCGGTGTTCAAATCTTTGGAGGCCGCGAAGAAGCAATGGAAGGGGCCGCCAAAGTCGCCGAAAATCAAAATCCTGATGTAGTGGATATCAATTTCGGCTGCCCCGTCTATAAGATTGCCAAGAAAGGAGCCGGCGCCGGTTGCCTGCGCGACCTGGATATGATGCAGCGCATGGCTGAAACGGTGGTCAATGCTGTCGACGGAATCCCGGTGACCGCCAAAACCCGGCTGGGCTGGGACGAGCAATCCATTAAAATCCGGGAGGTCGCACTTCGCCTGCAGTCGGTCGGCATTCAGGCCTTGACTATTCATGCCCGAACCCGAAGCCAGAAATACAAAGGAGATGCGCGATGGGACTACCTGAAATATGTTAAAGAAACGCCCGGCCTTAAAATTCCCATAATCGGAAATGGAGATGTCACCTCTCCGGAAGACGTAAAACGCATGTTTGATGAAACAGGCGTCGATGGCGTGATGATCGGTCGCGGTGCTATCGGCAATCCCTGGATTTTCGAACGCACCCGCCACTACCTTGAAAACGGGGAATTACTGCCCGAACCTACGGTCGAAGAACGTATTGACTTGTGTGCCGAACAGCTGCGGCGTTCCGTTGAGCATCATGGAGAACGTTACGGGGTCATCATCATGAAAAAACATTACGGCCAATATCTGAAAGGCATTCATAACAGCCGCCAGCTTCGGGCTGAGATCATGAAAGAAGAGGAAATGGACCCAATTATTGATCTGCTGATGAACTTCAAGAACCAGGAACTGTTTGCCACGGCCTCTTGATTTGCCGAAATAAATAATTTTGCGAATATGAGTCTGGCCTAGCTAAGCATATCATTCATCATCTCGACACATTCGGTGGCGTTTCCCCCTGTATTATTAAAGTAGATGTACGCATCTTTTCCGTCATCCAAATGTTGCTGAATTTCTTAAGCCCAGGGTTCGAGTTCTTGCTTCGAATAGGAGTATTTATAGCCACCTTCAAGCCCGTGAAGCCGAATATATATATAATCTGCTGTTGAAACACAGTCATCCGGAAATTCAGGAGAACTTACCCACACAATAGCATTATCATTGCTTCGCAGCAGCCGGTAAATTTCTTCGTCTAACCAGGAAGTGTCCCGAAATTCGAACGCAAAACGCTGATTCTCCGGAAGCTTTCCGATAAATTCTTTGAGCAAATCAGTATTCTTTTCAAAGCTGGGCGGAAACTGCCATAAAATTGTTTCGAGCGTCGGGTTTAATTTTAATATACGCTCTAAAAACCGATCAAGATACTCGTCGATATCCTCCAGTTTATTATAGTGGGTAATCCGACGGGCTCCTTTGGCTGAGTATGAAAAATCGCCGGGTGCCTTATTCTGCCAGCCTTTAATCATATTTTCGAAAGGTAACCTATAAAAAGTGGCATTAATTTCCACAGAGTTAAATCTGGTCGCATAATAGTCGAGCATGTCACTTTTATCTGTCCCGTCCGGATAGAAATTTCCAACCCAATTATCGTATGACCATCCACTGGTTCCTAGTCGAAGATTACCCATAATAACCTCCACTCTATTCCAAACTACTGCTATTAGCAAAAAATGAATCATCTCGACAACATTCCCGTATAGCAACAGTAAATAAAAAAGAATCAAGTTATTATGTTGCCAAGAATTCTACGCTTGCTAAGAACCGGTTTGAACGCCTATAGTTTCTATCAGAATCCGGTTCGCTTTATACTCAGTATCCTGGGAATTATCCTAATCCCCTACCTGGCTTACCTTTTCTGGGGCGTAGTGATCGTTATCGGATTAATTATCCTGGGCATCTACCTGATCTACCGTGCGGTCTCTGCAAGCCGACAGAACGGATACAACTACTGACCGGCAAAAGTATCAAAATTAAGATGAAGCCCAAGTGAAAAGATAGCCGGCTCATAATCAAAGCCTACATCAGAATCCCCATTCAGCGGTCTGGAAAAACCTAACTGCCCTTCTATTTTAATATTTTTCCAACCCAGGCGTGCAAAAAGAGCCGGCTCAAAGAAAGTAGCCGATTTATTTTGAGTATATCGACTGCTGTTGGTTTCGAACTCTGTGAATACTACATGGCCCAGCCGCAAGGCCAGCCCTCCTTCAAAGATCCCACTTTCAACTCCGATATTCGGCTGAAGGTAATACTTGTTATATTTGCCCGTAGCCTTAATTTGGTTGGGAGTTTCAAAAAAATCAAAGTTATCAACCGCGGTAGCCGATCCAAAGCCGAAACCGCCCATTAATTCAAACCTGCCGTTTCCGAAACCGTGATAATACTGTAAGCCGACTTCTCCATACTTGTGGGACTGGTAATCGTTATTGCCTTTCTCTTCGTGCTTTCCGAATGATCCCGCAGCCTGAGCCCCAAAATCATCGCTAAAGGCATATGCTGCCTGTACATCCACTCCGTTTATGCCCGTATAAACAGCAAATGAAGTTTCTCCTTTTTTATCAAGCAAATGCGTCTGCTGTGCACTCGGAATATACACAGGCGCGCATCCTGCCAGCAGCAGGCCAAAAACCATCACTACAGTTACCAATACTGGAAACGTAGTTTTTGTATCCATAAGACCTCCTTTTAGGGTTGAGGGGAATGACCGCTTTCCGATTCAGCCTGATCGGCGCTTTTCATCTCAATAGGCAGTGCCTTGGAAGCCGAACCGGCATAAATTGAGACATGGGGGAAAGGAATTTCGATACCCTCCTCGTCAAACCTTGCTTTAACTTCTTCCTGTATCGTATTCTTTAGCATGATGTATTCTTTAACCGGCGCCCACACTAAAAATAGCAGGTCAATAGAGGAGGTGCCGAAAGCATCGAATATAATCAGCGGTTCAGGTTCACTGAGGGCATATTCATTTTTTTCAGCAATATCCATCAGTATTTGACGCACCCGTCCGATATCCTCTTTATAGGCTACCGAAACGCGGGCGTTAAATCGACGGATTGGAAAACGCGTCACATTTGTAACTTCAGTCTTGATAATCATTTCATTTGGTATCCTCACGAACTGATTATCAAACGTTCGCAATTTCACCGACAGTCCGTCTATTGACATCACGATGCCGGTCGTATTATTGATTGTAATGATATCATCAACCTTGAAGGGTTGTTCGGCAATCAAAAACAAACCGCTGATAATGTTTGATACACTAGTTTGAGAGGCAAAACCAAGAGCAACTCCCACGATTCCCGCTGCCCCCAGCAATGGTGCCAGGCTTATCCCCAGCTGACTCATGATGGTAAAAATCATGATAAGTATTCCCGGGTAGAACACCAGCTTTCCGGCGAGCATCCCGTAATGCGGGGCATATTTCTTGGTGAAGAAGCGGCGCGCCCATCCCCTCAGCAAAAAAAGAAGCGGCAATGATATTGCAACGATCAATCCCAGCTTGAAAATAAGCTGGAGCGTTTCTTCCGTGATATAATTATTAATGTTAAAAAATAAATCCTGTAAAAAACCCATAATCTATCGTCCAAATATTAATGAAGTGTCTTCAAAAAATCGTTTAAAGGTTCGTGTGGCCAGGCTTTTGTGTATTTCTTTTCGAGGGCGCGAAACCAAATCTTTCTTGGTAATTCCCTTGGGTAGGTTGCCGGTCATAATTACATCACTGTTAAGATCTTCGCCCTGATATATAATCTGTGTTTCGTCAGCCCAAAATCCCTCTTCATTACGGTACATGCTCAGCCGCTCTACACGAAAGCAAAAGTGTTCAAAATTGAGTTCATCCCCTGATTTGTTGACCACTCTTATAGGACATGCTACCATATTCGGTCTTTTATCCACATTTGACAAATCACGCCGCGCCTTTGTTTTCGCAAAATAGCACAACTCGCCTTCTGTAGGCGTACCGAACCAAGTGCGCGAAAGCTTAATGGTCGGCATCTCAATGAGTGTATAAGTGGTCTCGGGAAGTCGAATACGTACCCAGATTGGAAACCGGCAAAAAATTTGGATTCGGGTCCCGGGACTAATTTTCAATGCGTATTCTGAATTAACCACCAAGGGCAAATCCGGGAAAACGGGCAGAATATTAACGTGGCCCTTCCCATTTTGAGTAGCCCATCGCTGCCATTCTATTTCTTCGGGCGGTGCTTCGGAATTCGGTTTCTGTTTGACCTCATGATTATGGCAATGGGCAATCCAAATTTCCTCATGGTGATACTTCATCCAGCAATGAAGCTCACCCATAGCAAAATAATGTACCTTCCCATCTTCAAGTGAAACATTACCCCAAATTTCTCTCGCCATTTGCCTCTAATTTAATTAATTGCTTCCTTTCTAATCCGGACTAAGGTTCAATAGTATCGGTACCCATAAACGACTGCAGCACTTCAGGTACTTTGATCCTTCCATCTTCCTGCTGATAGGTCTCCAGTATAGCGGCAACTACTCTTGGCAGTGCCAGCCCGGATCCGTTTAAGGTATGCAGTATTTCAGTATCTCCATCTTCCCGCCGATATCGAAGCATCATCCGGCGCGCCTGGAAACTACCAAAATTGGAACATGAGCTCACCTCCAGCCAGCGCTGCTGCCCGGGACTCCATACCTCAAGATCATACTTTTTGCTTTGGGTAAAACCCATATCTCCCGTACACATCAACAGGGTTCGGTATGGGATACCCAGCTCCTCAAGCAAGGATTCGGCGTACTCCCTGAGGCTTTCAAGTTCGTCATAGGCCCTATCGGGATGCACAATTTTAACCAGTTCCACCTTGTCAAACTGGTGCAAGCGATTTAATCCCCTAACGTCCTTGCCATACGATCCGGCCTCCCGTCGCCAACAAGGCGTATAAGCAGCATAACGAATCGGTAATTTATCCTTCTCGATGATTTCATCGCGATGGAAGTTGGTAACCGGAACCTCGGCCGTGGGAATTGCGAAGAATTCGTCGCGAGGAATTTCATACATCATGTCCTCTTTGTCGGGGATTTGTCCGGTACCGCGTGCCGAGTCTTCATTGACAAAATAGGGAGCCTGAAGCTCGGTATATCCCGTTTCGGTTGCCCTATTTAGAAAATAATTGATAAGTGCACGCTGCAGACGCGCGATAGGTCCCACATAAAAGGGAAAGCCCGCACCAGTCACCTTGGAACCACGCTCAAAATCAATGAGTCCCTGCTCTTCCACAAGATCCCAATGAGGTTTACGCCACTCCTGTTCCAGCGGATCACCCCAGGTCTTAAACACTTCATTATCTTCTTCGGTTGCTCCAACGGGGACCGACTCATGTGGCACGTTCGGGATGCGAAGCAACAGGTCTTCCCGGGCATTTTTCAACGATCGAAGCTCGGTTTCCAAGTCCTTAATCTCATCTTTGAGCTTTGTAGTTTCCTCAATGATAGCCTGAGCTTCCTCTTTTTTCCCCTGCCCCATCAACTGACCGATCTTCTTGGCCTTGGTATTACTCTCATTGCGCAGATTATCCGTTTTCTCCACCAGCGATCGCCACTGCTCATCCACTTGCAATACCTCATCTACCACTTCGGTATTTGGTTCGCCCTTGTTGCGCATGGCCTCTTTTACCTTCCCGGCATTTTTTCTGATATAGGTGACGTCTAACATCGAATAAATTTATTTTACGTTCGTTGATTGTTTCGCTAAAGATAAAAGAGTTTAGGGAAAGGTTTGAGTCTAAAATAGCCTGCGACACAACCTCTTGTCTGCAAATGTAAAAGAAATATTTACACTCTCTATTGCTTGATCTCCTAATTAATTTAAGTTATTTTTGAAAAAAAATAGAAAATTAAGGTTTCGGAGTAAATTATGTCTCAAGGGTTAGACGAAATCGATATCAAAATACTAAAGCATCTACAACAAGATGGGCGGGCACAACGCAATAAACTTGCTGAGATCGTTCATCTCTCGGTTCCCTCCGTTTCCGAAAGAATGCGCAAACTGGAAGAAAAAGAGTTGATCAAAGGATATCATGCCCACCTGGATGCCAAACGGTTCAAATTTGATATAACCGCTTTTGTTTTCGTGGAAGTAGACGGCTCTGATAACTATCCGAAATTCATAGAACAAGCTAGCAACGAGCCGGAAATTCTAGAATGCCATTCCATAACAGGTGATGGTTCCCATGTCCTGAAAATCCGAACAGAAAATACCGCTTCTTTCGAAAGTTTACTCTCCCGTATACAGTCATGGGACGGGGTAAGCAAAAGCCGTTCAAATGTGGTTCTTAGTACCTTTAAAGAAACCAGCGAACTCCCGATCGAGAAAACAATTGATCCCAAATAGCTCATCCCTTTATTGAATTTGTCAAACTCCAGGCTCCGCGCACTGATCTTAAGTATTTTACTTTTGGGGATTTTTACGTCGGCATCCCATGCCCAGCGAACCATTGGCATTCAATGGGATATGCCGGCCACAACCGATTCCTCTTTGTCTCAGCTTCAGCAATTTAAAACACTGGGCATTTCAACAATAGAAATAAAAGAGCTTCCTCCCCCCAAAGTATGGCAACAAATTGATTCGCTGGGCTTTTCGGTCTATGCCAATCTGGGCATCACATTTCCAACTACAAAAACATTTTCTGAACCTGATTCGGCCCTGTTGTCTCAAATTCAACACAAAGCATCTGCCTATATAGCCCATTCATCCATACAGGCGATGGGCCTTTTTAATTATGGAGCAGTGCAGCAGGCCGATTTCAACGAGGCCTTGAAGCCGTACATCTCCCGTTTTAAAGAAGCCGGTATCCCATCGCTCTATGTCGTAAGCTCTCGCAATATTGCCGATTCGCTGCAGGCTGATTTTTTCCTTTGGGATATTCAAATAGCCTCACAGGAAGACCTCTCGGATATACCATCCCAAGCCCAAGATTACAATGGGGGCTATATCTATGATCCGAGTGAGGAATTATCGCATCAACTTGCCCCGTTTAAGGAGTTCTTATCCGCTACATCGGGGAACCCCCAAAAACCGGTTTTTGTCAGCAGTCAATGGTTGTTTTCGATACTTCAGAGCCACCCCGGCTTTAGTGAAATTTTAGCTTCAATTACCGGAGACGATCTATTCATTTTCCCTTTGCCTAAAGAACAAGCTATTCCACAGGAGCGCTCCAATTCCAATATACCTATTGTGATACTGCTTTTGGTTTGGGGTTCCATCGCCCTTCATTATAGCGGAAGTCCACTCTACCGCAAATCAGTTTTTCGATTTTTTACCAGCCATCGCTTTTTCATTGATGACATTTTCCACCGAAAAATACGGTCTCCTATTCCGGCAATGCTTCTGTTGTTTCAGCACGCATTACTATTTTCGGCATGCATTTTTTCCGTATTTTCTGAACTCTTTTCCAAGCTGGGCCAGCAGGCTCTGTTTACCTATTTCCCTTTTTTAACGATTGTGGGGTCTAATACCTACTCCATCTTCATTTGGACCTTTCTGGCAGTTATTACCGTTTCGCTGATAAGCATCATCTGGCTTTTTATCAGCCATAAGCAACTCCGGCAGCTTACGCAAGTTGCTACAATTTATGTGTGGCCACTTCATATCAACTTCCTGTTGTGCACTGTGGCCATCACTCTTTATGCCTCTGGAGCAACCAAAATCCCCCTGCTAATTGGCGTAATTCCGGCTATGATATTATTTGCTGTAGCATTTATGCTCGCCAGCTTTGATTTCGGACGCTTTGTAATTTCAGGAAGGGTAACTTACCTGTTTTTAACAACAGGGCTATATGTACTTGCAGTTGGTGGCGGGTTAATCTGGCTTACCACCTACGATAACTGGATGGATATTCTTAGACTCGCCGTTAACCTCACATAATCTGTTTTCGCAAGCGGGCAACGGGTATATTAAGCTTCTCTCGATATTTGCTAACCGTTCGTCGTGCCACTTTGTATCCCTGTTCTTTGAGTTTCTTTGCTATCGCCTGATCGCTAAGCGGCTTCTTTTTATTTTCGTTATCAACAATTTCCTGTACCGCATTTTTCACCTCTCGGCTGGATACTTCCTCTCCGCTTTCGGTTTCCAAACCTTCACTGAAGAAATACTTCAACTCGAAAACTCCAAAATGAGTCTGCACATATTTACCATTCACCACCCGGGAAATCGTGGAGATATCCAAGTTTACCCGCTCGGCAATATCTTTAAGAATCATCGGCTTCAGCCCTTCCCCATGCTTAAAAAAGTTTTCCTGAAGAGCTACAATAGTCTTCATCGTATTCATCAGCGTATTTTGCCGCTGGCGGATGGAATCGATAAACCACTGGGCCGACTCGATCTTACTTTTAATAAAACTCTTGGTTTCCTTTGCCTGCTTCTTATTGGTCTTTTTCTTTTTAAGATCATCCCACATCTTTTTGTAATGCGGTGAAATATGTAAGGGCGGAACATTCCCGTTGTTCAACTTGATAATAAAATCTCCTTCTTCACGATCAGTATTTTCATTCTCCGCAGGTTGATAATACACCTCAAAGTCCGGTTCAATATAATTCTGGGTATCATCTACGGCATTCCCCACAGCTCCGGGCTTGGGATCCAAACTCTTAACGCAATCAAAGGCCGCTTGTAACCCTTCATTATCGATGTTCAGTTTCTTTTTCAGCTTGCTAAAATGTTTCTTCTCGAAGAGCTCCCAGTGATCGCGCAGCATTTCGATTGCCGTATCCCGACCTTCGGCATTCTCATCCATCAGTTCAAGCTGTACCAGCAGGCAATCCCGAAGGTCGCGTGAGGCAATACCCGGGGGATCAAGTCGCTGAATCTTCTTGCGCACTTTCTCGACCTCTTCCTCGTTCGTCAGGGTTCCTTTATTAAAGGCGATATTATCGACCACAGCTTCTATCTCACGCCGGAAATAACCGTCCTGATCCAGTGAACCCAAAATTTGATCAGCAATTAGTTTTTGCTCTTCATCAAGATCGAGCAATCCCACTTGCTGTTCCAATTCTTCCAACAAGGACTCATGATAGGGATTGGGCAGATCACGCCAGCTTTCGTCACCATAACTTCCGCCACCGCTGTAACTTTGCCCATCGTATTCGGTATTGTGCATAAATTCATCCCAGTCGATTTCTTCATTCTGATCGACAGGATCCAAATCATCATTTTCAGTACGTTCCGGTTCTTCTTCGGGGTTGAATTCATCCAGCGTCTCCTCATCGGGCTCGCCCTCTTCCAACACCGGATTTACTTCCAACTCTTCCTTGATACGCTGCTCCAAAGCCACCGTAGGCAGCTGTAAAAGCTTGATATACTGTATCTGTTGCGGTGACAGTCGCTGTTGCTGCGACTGCTTTTGACTCATTTGCTGGCCGGTTTTAATCATATTGTTGCGGCCTCTCTCTTTTGGGTTCGAATTTCTCTGCAACGTCGCGCAAATTCCTCGTACCATTCAGAACCGTACCGTCGCGACAACGGCTTCTCAAGAAAGTCGGATAAGTAGATGCCTTCCCGATCTCCTTTATCACAGGCCGCGGAGCACAACTTGGGCACATATTCAAAATTGGCATAATCCATTCCGGCAATTCGTTTCAAACGAATTGGAAACAGGTGACAACTCAATGGTTTTTCCCAGTTGAACTCTCCCTCCATAAATGCCTTTTGAATTGCACACCGGGCAATACCGTCATCATCATAGGTTACAAACACGCATTCACGTTCATCGGTACATGCCAGCTCGTAGCCCTGCTGGTTATTACCCCATATCAGTCCTTCCTTCTCAACCACCTCTCGGGCTCTGGCACGCAGCTTCTCTTTTAGCTGGCGATACGCTTTTTTCAGCACCGCTATTTCGCCCGCGGCAACGGGTGCACCGGCATCACCTACAACGCAACAGGCCCCATGGCACCGTGGCAGATCGCAGGCAAACTTTGCCGTAGCGATATCATCCGACAATATAGTATTCTGAATTTTAAACATGATTTACAAGATACCTTTTCTATATACAAATATAAATGCCTTATTCTTTTTTTGGTATAAAATTTGCATTAAGCTTCTATCAACTGGGTCTCCTTCGAACGTAACGCCTCCCGTAGATAGGCCAGCGCTTCATCATAATTGGTGTATTTATAATCTATCATAATCTTTCGGCTGTTCCCGACCAGATCATTTAAATTCCCGGCTCTCCACATTTTGTCATTAAAATGCAGCTCATCAATATCGGAATAGGATATCACTTTTTTGTTGAGAATTCCTACCCTTTTCATGCCCGAATCATCAAATACTATAGAATGGCGAAAGCAGTAAATGACAATGTATAGCATTCCAATGATGCCGAGAGCAAAAAAACCAACCAAAAATACACCTCCCGCCCCTATGTATCCACTTATACCTATCAGTTGCTTCAATAGAAAAGCAAACCCGCTTAATGCCAGTATTGAAGTACCAAGCTGAAATATTTTCCATCCAGATTTTACTTCCAAAATTACATTGTCATTACTCATCCGTAGCCTCTTTTCTTTACCGTTTTATTTGATGAATTCCGAACTACTCTATTCAATTTTTTATGAAAGCTCAAATTTCTTTCCCGCCGTTTGCTTAACACAGTTCTGCATTTCCAATTCCAGTAATTTTGCAAGCAGCTGATGAGAAGACATTTCCAACTGCTCGGAAAGCTGATCAATATGCAAAGATTTTTTTTTCTGTAGCAACCTACAAATCCGGGTGGATAACTCATCTAATTCCTGGGATTTCCAATTCTTTTCACGCTTGGCCAAAGGCTTATCTACTGTATCTTTTATGTGGATGCTTATCTCTTCCAGAATATCATCCACGTCCTGGACCAGTTTTCCCATTCCCCGCTTAATTAAACTATTACAGCCAATAGCATTGGGATGACCAATATTATGAGGTATGACAAACACTTCGCGATTTTGATCCAGGGCTGACTTTGCCGTTATCATACTGCCTCCTTCGATACCGGAGGCTACTACCAGGGTGCCCAGACTCATGCCGCTGACAATTCGATTACGCACCGGGAAATTACCCATATCAGGAGCTGTTCCCAGCGGAAATTCCGAAATGACAGCACCGCCGGTTTCTACAATTTTCGAAGCCAATCCCTTATGTTCACTCGGATAAATCCAGTCTATACCCGAACCAAGCACGGCAATCGTTTTTCCACCGGCTTTTACGGTCGCGCGATGAGCGGCGCCATCCACGCCGTAAGCAAGTCCGCTTATGATAACCAGTCCGCGGGAAGACAACTCCCGGGCAAACTTATCCGCCATATTCAAGGCGTATTTCCCTGCTTTTCGGGTCCCGACTATAGAAATGCCATCAGATTTTAATACTGACCGATCTCCTTTGATCCACAGTATAAGTGGCGGATCAAAGATCTCCCGGAGCAACGGAGGGTAATCCTCATCCCAGAAAGTCATTATCTCAGCCCCTAAAACTTCTGTTTTCTCCAGTATTTCGTCGACTTTATCCCAGTCGTTGAAAGTTACGATATCACGGGCCGTTTTGGGGCCGATCCCACGTATGGTTTCCAGTTCGTGTTTCTCGAGCCGAAAAATTAGTTGTGGGTGCTCAACAGACTGTATCAACAAACGGATGCGTTGTGCACCCAAATTGTCGACAAGGTGTAAGGCTACAAATTCTCTAACCGGCGCTCTCTGTGTCTTCTTTTGATGATTCAAAATCTTGTAATTTCTCCCAGATGACTTCTTTAAGTTCATCTATATGGTAGTTGGTTGCGGACGAAATTTCAACTACCGGGATATCAAGATCCACTTTTTTGTCCTCACCAAGTTCGTAGTTCTCCTGCAGATCCATCTTAGTGATGGCAAGAATACGCGGTTTATCGAGCAGATCAGACCGATATGACTTCAATTCATCAAGGAGTGCGTTGTATTCATATTCGATATCCTGTTGCGAACTTACCATAAAAAGCAGCAGGTTATTGCGCTCGATATGGCGAAGGAATTGAAGGCCCAAGCCACGTCCATCGTGCGCATCTTCAATAATGCCCGGAATATCAGCCATCACGAACGTGCGGTAATCCGGCATGGTAACCACACCGAGATTAGGCTGGAGTGTGGTAAAGGGATAAGAATCAATTTTGGGTTTGGCACCAGACATCGTAGAAAGCAGCGTACTTTTCCCGGAATTGGGGAATCCCACCAACCCAACATCAGCGATAAGCTTAAGCTCTATTTCTATTGCGCGCTCTTCGCCTTCTTCTCCGTCCTGGGCATGGCGCGGCGTCTGATTGGTAGAACTGCGAAAGTGCCAGTTACCCAGCCCACCCTTTCCACCTTGAGCTACCACAAGTTCCTGCCCGTGCTCGGTAATCTCACCCAACCGTTCTTTGGTATCGGCATCGAAAATAACGCATCCCAGGGGAGTTTCCAGAATTTCATCTTCCCCGTCTTTACCTTTACGCTTGCTGGATTCACCTCGCTGACCGTCCTTAGCGTTTACATACTTGCGGTAGCGTAGATCAAGCAATGTATTAAGCTGTTCATTTCCTTTAAGAATTACATCCCCGCCATCACCGCCGTCACCGCCATCGGGACCGCCTTTAGGCACATACTTCTCTCGCCGGAAGTGAACTGCACCGGCTCCTCCGTTACCTCCGGATACATAAACTTTTGCGTAATCAGCAAACTGAACTCTACCCATATTATAGGTTTTCTAAAATGAAATCTGTTAACATTCGATACAAGTGGTGACGGGTATTACCGCCATAAATACCATGATTACGGTTGGGATAATACATGGTCTCAAATTGTACATCTGATGCTACCAACCGATTGACTAATGCAACAGAATTCTGAAAGTGAACGTTGTCGTCACCGGTACCATGCACCAGCAGGTAATTACCGTCTATCTGATCGGCATATGTTAGCGGAGACCCCTTTCGATAGCCCTCCGGATTCATCTTCGGAGTCTGCATAAACCGTTCGGTATAAATGGTATCATAAAAACGCCAATTGGTAACAGGAGAAACCGAAATAGCGGTTCCAAAGACGTCCCCGCCCCGGGCCAGCACCAGGCTCGACATATATCCGCCATAGCTCCATCCCCAGATACCGAAGCGGTCTTCATCAATATAATTATGTTTTTCAATTAGATACTTTGCCGCATCAATCTGGTCTTCGACCTCATACTGCCCCAGCTTCTTATACACCTGTTTCTCAAAATTACGGCCACGAGCCCCGGTGCCGCGATTATCTACGCTAACAATTATATATCCTTTCGTCGCCAGGTAGCGATGCCACATCGGTCGGTTACCCGAACCAAAATCTTTCATTACGGTCTGACTTCCCGGTCCGCCGTATACATAAAAGAGCACCGGATATTTCTTCGTCGAATCAAAATCCACCGGCTTTATCATATAGGCATTGAGTGTAGCCTGCGGTAAATCAATGTTAAAATATTCTTTCCGGGGCATTTTATAATTGGCCACCTTCTGCTCCAACTCCGCATTGTCCTCAAGTGTCCGAAGCTGTTCACCGCTCCCGTTGTGCAGAGTATATTCCGGAGGAATACCGGGAGCCGAATACGTCTCGATATAGTATTTAAAATCACGGCTCATATTGATCTCATGCCAGCCTTCACCATCGGTCAGTTTAGTTTTGTCGGTACCATCCAGGTTGATACTGTACAGATGACGTTCCAGTGGTGAATCCTGCGTGCTCAGATAATAGATCTTGCCGGATTCCTCATTGTAGCCAAGGTAATTGGTTACTTCCCAATCGCCCTTAGTAATCTGACGTATCAGATCACCCTCCATATCATACAGGTAGATATGATTATAGCCCGACTCCTCACTGGTGTAGATAAACTGCTTACCGTTTTCAAGAAATTTCAAGTCATCATTGACATCGATCCACGCATCACTGGTTTCAGTCTTGATGATCTCCGTATCTCCGGTTGACACATCGGCCAGCATCAGGTCCTGCTTGTTCTGCAAGCGGTTCATACGCCGAATCGCCAGCGTGCCGGAATCCTTTGTCCAGTTAATACGCGGAATATACTGATCGTTTTCGGACCCTACATCCATCCACGTAGTTTCACCGGATTCCAGATCGTAAACCCCGATCTTAACAATAGAATTTTTCTCTCCGGCTTTGGGATATTTGAAGCGAGTTGTCGTGGGATAAAGCTGCCCCCAATTGGTATAAAAGAATTCCTTAACACGGCTCTCATCAAAACGGTAGAAAGCGATTTTCTGCCCGTCCGGTGCCCAGTACCAGGCTTTGGCAAAACCAAATTCTTCTTCATACACCCAGTCGGTGGCACCGTTAATAATATGATTAAATTTGCCGTCCGTGGTAATGGCTTTTTCCTCACCCGATTCCAGATCCACTAAATAAAGATTATTATCTTGCACATATACCGCTTTGTCGCCTGATGGCGAAAGCTGGGCATATTGCTGTTTTTGATCAGATTGGGTCAGCTTTCGAGTGTTTCCGGTTTCCAGATTATACACAAAATAGTTTTCCCGGGTACTTCGGCGCCATATGGCTTCCACATCGGTCTTGATCAGGATTTTCTTTTCATCGGCCGAAAACTGGTACCCATGGATTATGATTGGCTTTTCACGTCCCTCAACCTCAAGATCCGAAGTAGCTACCAGCACTTCATACTCACCGCTGAGGATATCATATTTCCGCAGTTCAATATCATTTTGCGTGCGTTCTATCGTCGTATAGTACTGCCCGTCGCGCATCCAGTTAATCTGACGAATACCGGCAGGGTCAAAACTGCCATTGGTTACCTGGTCGAAGCTGAGCTCCTTTTTTTGGGCAAGAGTAGGCTGAACCATCCAGCCGAATAGAAAAACTAATAGTAATAATCGTTTCATGGAGGGAAAGGTTATTAGAAATAATGTATAGCCCTGATCCTCAGGACATTAAATATACCATGCTCTTTTTACTGCTTTGTAAGCTACTTCTCATATTTGTGGAGAAGAATTTTGATCAGTTTTGTAAGCTTACTTTTGATCTGGGGACGGGGCGTAATAAAATCCAGAAACCCGTGTTCAAGCAGGTATTCCGAACGCTGAAATCCTTCCGGCAGGTCGCGACCGATGGTCTGTCGGATCACACGGGGACCGGCAAAACCGATAAGGGCTTCGGGCTCAGCAATATTAAAATCGCCCAGCATTGCAAAGCTCGCCGTCACACCACCGGTTGTGGGATTGGTCATCAAAGAGATATAGGGAACACCCGCTTCTTCGAGCTGGGCCAGCTTGGCGGACGTTTTCGCCATCTGCATCAGGCTCAGCACACTTTCCATCATCCGTGCCCCACCCGACTGTGAGATAATTATCAGGGGAAACTCATTCTCGCGGGCATGGTCAATAGCCATCCCTATACGTTCGCCTACAACCGATCCCATACTGCCGCCGATAAAATTGAAATCCATGCAGGTTATAACCACGTCAAGGTCGTTCATCTTGCCCACGCCAACACGAACAGCATCACTGTGACCGGTTTTTTCCTGATACTCCTCCAGACGGTCGCTATACTTTTTGCGATCCTCAAAATCCAGCGGATCGGTAGGCTGGATTTCCTGGCCAATTTCTTCAAATTCTCCCTTATCAAACAAAAAGGAGAAATACTCTTCACTGCCAATCCGAAAATGATAACCACTCAGCGGGTCTACCCAAAGATTATCTTCCAATTCGCGTCGGTGAACCGTTTCGCCGGTCTTAGGCACTTTTACCCAAACACCTTCCGGCATCTCTTTCCGCTGATCGGTCTGAATATTTTTGTCTTTACGCTTAAACCAAGCCATAATTATGCAATTTCATTTTTGATAAATGGAACTCAAAAATAACGATTCTCCAACGAAGCTAAAATGTTTTATTTAACCTGGTTAGAGGTGTAATAGCGTGGGTCATAGCTCGCCGGATCCACCTTGCGATAAAAATTGATATTCTCGTCCTCGAAGAGCCGAATCAGCGAGCCGGCGGTGATAAACTCCGAACCCATCACTACAGCTTTTTCTCTAACAGATTGATTAATTCGCTTCAGTCCCGTACCGATAATAATATCATCCTGCCTGACTGCAGATTCAAATGCCTCAATCGGGATAACTTCCACCTGATCATCAGTAGTAAGGGTGCTCCCCTGCCATTCGAAACGCTGGTGATACACATGCACACGGCGGGCATCGATAATACTGTGAATGGTCTGTGCTTGGGGATACTCTTCGCCGGCCTTTCTGGCATAAGAAGCTAACGTATTGATCGCATATAGAGGGACTTCCGTCTGAAACAACAATCCCTTTACCGCACTGGCACTGATACGCAAGCCGGTGTACGATCCCGGGCCTTCGCTGATGAGTATTGCATCAAGGGTATTAACGGAAAAATTATGGGCCTCCTGTAACTCCTCAATAAATTCAAACAGCTGCTCGGAGTGCGACCCTCGCCGCTCCGTTCTTTTCTCATGGAACTGCCCGTTATCATCCAAAAAAACTACCGAACATACATTGGTTGCCGTTTCTATTGCCAGTATCATAGTTTATTTCTTATTCGAAACTATTTGCAGTTTACTTAATCCTTAAGCAGCCATGCCGTATTGCTTAAATCCACCCATCGCTGGTATAAGTTGTTAAGCTGCGGAAACACCTCCGTCGAAAAGTTTTTTCGGGAAATATCAATATGATATTCGTATTCCATTTTTTCCTGCTGCATGTTATAAATCTCCTGAAATTGTGCGCCGGGCATATTCAACGAGCGGTTTTGTATTCCCTGTTCTGCAGTATATCCGTCAGGTAACGTTATTGAATAGTGCACATCCAATTTTTCCGGGGCATCAAGTGTAATAGGATATTTTCGACTGTTATCCTTAAACGGATTTTCGGCCTGGTAACCGACAATCATCGGTCGAAATTTAAGTCCGTCGGTAAAGCTCGTTGCATAATTCTCAATTTCAAAATCAGCCGACAGCTGCACCGGCTGATCGTATTTGTTTACATTTTTAATGGATACTCCTTGAGTCTTTAACTGTGTAAAACGATCGAAGAGAGCCCGACTCAATATTTCTGCTTCCGCTTTTCCATCCTGCAATTGCTGGCGGATCAGCTGCGCGGGATATCCGCTTTGTTGAGAGCTAACCGTTCCCCGCAACGTACCATTTGACTGTAGCTCGGCTTCGATATCGACCTGAATATCAAATGTACTTCTATCGGGATGGAAATCTATCCACCTAAACGAACCCTGCCGCAACAATAACCCCGGCGCATTGTACATATCCACCGGAATCAGGCCCGGCTGACTGAGAGGGAAGCTGGCATCCATAACAAAAGATTGATCTCCGATTTTGGAGTATACCAACTGGGCGTTAAACTGATAGAAAGAAGGAAAGTCGTGATCAATTTTTCCTGAATTGCGTCCGGATATCAGCAACGGATCGGCTTCAATTCCGGCGCCGCGCAGCATAGCTATTAATGTTTGATTGATTGCTGCCTGATCGAGGGGCTGTCCCCTAAATACCGCCGTATCGGTCTCGGTGCTGTAGGGAGCATTTGCCCCGGAAAAATTGACGTTCTCATTCACGTACCGGAAAATACTGTCCTGGATAGATTTTTGGGAATTCGTATCCAGGGAATTGGCAATTGAATCCCCTTTGGACTCTGCCAGCGCATTACTACGAATAGCATTCCAGGGGTTGGTTTTTTTGCGCATTCGGGCCACTACCACCTCCCAGGTATTCTCCAGATACTGCCTGGGGATTCCGAAGTTGCTCAATAAAAACTTAATCTTTCCCCGGTAGTCATTCAGCGAAGAAAGGAAAGCCTCCTCTTCGACGGCCGGAATATCATAGGCCGTCCACTGCTCGGTAACAATAGGTTTGGGCTGGGGGATGGTAAAAATCTCCGGCACCGAGCTGGTATCTGTATAAGCAAAATTATGTTCGACATGACCGCTAAAATTTTCGATAAAGGCATCATAGCGCAGGTACTTGGGATAGGTAATTGAAACCCTGGCCATTTCAGTCGGGACCCGGTTTGCCAGAAAAAAGTCGGGCAGCTCTTCAATGTAGCGGCGATGAATTAGGTAACTGTATTCCAGGATAGCCCCATCCTTTACCTCTGGCATCGTAAACTCTTTAACATTATACCGGGAATTGATATTGATGGTTCTGATATCATCTTGGGAAAGCGAAACATTCTCCCTGGAAGGGAGATGCGTTACTGCTTTGATATCGGAAATCTGCTCCATATCATTATCAAAATAATATGGAATGGAGATAATTGAGGCCTCACGGGCTGACTTGTCAAACACTTTAAGCCTCACATGATACCGAATAATACCAATGATGGAATTGTTGCGATTTTCAAAAGATACCCTCATCTCTTTGTTGGCAATCACATAGGGGGTGTCCGGGTTATCGGCAGGTGGCTGCATTTGGTAAAGCGAATCGGGTATGTTTCCAAATTCCATGCCCCCGGGCTGCTTGGACTGGGCATGTCCGTCACTCCAAACAGCCACAAAAATGAAGCTCAAGATTATGGTAAATCGTACCAAAAAAGATGACATGTAATTAATATTTAGAAATCAGTAACGCTCAAGAAACTCATTCATTCTGCTGATTACCACTAAATGCCCAAAACTAATTTAGTTGGCATACAAGGTTCGCAACTTCGGACGCAGAATTTTATTCCAGACTGTGTATCCACTTTTGTTGAGATGTAGCAGATCGTCCCTGAACAACTTGTCTTTTGGCTGTTTATCAGAATTCAACAAGGGTGTTGCTAAATCCACATAATACAACCGATCTTTGTCACTATTGTAAACTTGAATTCGGCTATTGGCCTCTTCCATATGGGGCCAATAGTTCCACCGGCTGGAACTCGGTTTGACAGGTAGATACACAAACTTTACTTGCGGGAAATCCTGTAAAATATGATCGGTAATCTCCTTGTAGTCTTCCAACACTTGAGCTACGGATTTACCCGCTGCTATGTCGTTATCACTGGCGTAAAAGACTATCACAGAAGGAGTATACTTTCCGATTACCTGATCGTAATAATACTGAATATCCGAAATATGGGAGCCTCCAAAGCCGCGATTTATCACCGGGTAATCGGGGAATGCCTGGTGTGTTTCCCAAAAACGGATGCTGGAACTGCCCACAAACAGGATGGCATCTTCAGGAAAGCTGTTCTTGGCATCCCACTCTATAAACTGTTGAATTTCCTGACTAAACCGCTGGGGATCAGGATCTTCCACGGTTGCCTGAGCAAAGCCCCAGCCGTGCATTTGCACAAACAGTAATAAGAGGACCAATCTTAAAATCAATTTCATAAATTTTGGTTTAGATTCTCTAGTGCTAAAGTTCGTTAATCACAAACTGTTCTTTATTGTAAATTGCTTCAGCTCGTCCCTTCATCACCTCGCCCAAGTATGGAGAATTGTGTGATTTTGATTTGATGAGATCCTCGCTGTAAGTCCACTCCTCATCTGTATTAAAAAGAGTAAGATTGGCTTTTGCACCTTCTTTTAATTTCGGTATTTCCAGATTCAATATGCGGCGGGGATTCTCGACAAGCTTTTCAAGCAGATCCTGCAAATCTAACACGCCCGAATCTAAAAGCTTTCGGACACTCACCGGCCAGGCTGTTTCCAGACCGATGATGCCATTGGGAGCGTAAATAAATTCCACTTCTTTTTCCTCAATAGCGTGCGGAGCATGGTCGGTGCAAATAGCATCGATCGTACCATCAGCGAGCCCCTCAATCATCGCATCAACATCCTCCTGGGTACGCAGCGGCGGGTGCATCTTCACATTCGTATCAAAATTACGGCGCTCGATCTCTTTATCCGTCAAGTCAAAATGATGCGGACACACTTCGGTTGTAATATTGACGCCTTCGGCTTTGGCCTTGCGCACCATATCCACCGCTTTCGCGGTACTAATATGTGCCACGTGTATATGTCCGCCGGTAAACTGAGCCAGTAAGATATCACGTGCAATCATCGCCTCTTCAGCAATGCCCGGTGTACCGTCGAGTCCCAGGCGCGCTGATTCTTTGCCCTCATTCATATAGCCGGGTCGCGAGAGTTCAAGGTCCTCTTCATGATTGATAATCGGCATTTCCAGCATGGATGAATACTCCAGTGCCACCCTCATAAGCTGAGAATTAAAAACGGGATCCCCATCGTCGCTAAACGCTACCGCGCCCCCTTCTTTCATATCCCCCATTTCGGCAATTGATTCACCTTCCCTTTCTTTGGATACGCAGCCGATGGGATAAACCTCTACCGGCAGCCTTTCTGCCTTTTTCTTGATAAACTCGACTACATCACGGGTATGGATGGGCGGGTTGGTATTCGGCATGCAGGCCACCTCAGTAAAGCCTCCAAAGGCTGCAGCGTCACACCCTGTTTCAATCGTCTCCTTATGTTCAAAGCCGGGCTCACGCAGATGAACGTGCATGTCCATCCAGCCCCCGGACACATACGCGCCTTCGGCATCGTGAGTGCATTCATTCTCTCCGGCAGCGAGATTCTTGCCGATCTCGCTGATATCACCATCAATAATACGAATATCGAGTTCGTTAGAACCGTCATATCCATCTCCGATAGGTTTCACATTTTTAAGCAGTAAATTGGGAATATGAGACATAAAAACTTTCTGTTATTTTTGATGCTAAATATACAAAAGCCACAGATAATCACAGATTATAATAGAGCATGTACTAAACGAATAGCTTAGATTTTTGTATACAATTAATCTACAATTATTCTTGAAGTCTGTTTGTAAAGTAATTTATTCACTTTTCTCATGTCCCAATCCGATCTTTTTACGCCGTCTACCCTCAGTGTCTCCGAGTTGACAACAGAAATAAAATCACTACTTGAAGGCCATTTCCTGGATATAAAAGTAGAAGGAGAAATCAGTAACGCTTCAACCAGCCGCAGCGGGCATACCTATTTTACGCTTAAGGACGAAGACGCCCAGCTTTCCTGCGTAATCTGGAGCAGTACCTCGCGCCGACTTGACACTGAGCTCGTAGACGGGCAGCAGATTATTGCCGGCGGTGACATCCAGGTATATCCGCCTCACGGCAAATACCAGCTGATTGTGCGTTCGGTAGAACAGGCCGGAAAGGGGGCCCTGCAGGAAGCTTTTGAGAAGTTAAAGAAAAAACTGAAGAAAGAAGGCCTTTTTGAAGACGAACACAAAAAACCACTACCCAAATTTCCATTTAAAATCGGGGTAATTACTTCGGCTACCGGAGCTGCTTTTCATGATATCCGTGATACCCTGGTGCGTCGCTGGCCACTGGCTGAGATCTATCTGCATCATGCCAGTGTTCAGGGTGTAAATGCTGCTCCGCAGCTGGTAAAAGCGATCAACTGGTTCTCTCAAAATAATACAATGGACCTGCTTATTGTCGGCCGTGGTGGCGGCTCCCTCGAAGATCTATGGCCCTTCAATGAGGAGGCTGTAGCCCGTGCGCTGTACGACTGTCAAATACCGACTATTAGTGCCGTGGGACACGAAGTGGATTTTAGTATCTCCGATTTTGTAGCTGATGCACGAGCAGCCACTCCAACCCAGGCCGCTATCATTGCCACTCCCGATGTCAATGAGGTACGCATGTTTGCGGATGATCTATCCACCCAGCTGCACCGGCTGATGGAAGAACGCGTACAGAAAAAGAAAGATCGGGTTCAGCAGCTGGTGCAGTCTCATGCCCTGATGGCCGTAAAACAAAAAGTCAGCAGCAGCCGTGAACACCTGAACAATTTGATCGATCGCCTGAACCACCGCCGCGAAATCCAATTTATGCAACGTCGCGAAAAGCTTAATGATCTTATCAACCGACTTAAGCTGAAAAACCCTAACCTGACCCTGGAGATGGGTTACTCCCGCATTTGGCAGGATGATGAATGGATTAAATCCCAGGCGGAGTTCGATGCCGAACAGACATTTTCCATTGAATGGAAAGACGGGAAACTGCAAGTGGATTAGCGACGGCTTTTATCGGAATAAAACGACCACCCAAATTTCTTATTTCCCTTCGTTGCCGACCTGCGCGGGATAGCATCCCAGTACTTTCAGTGAACTGGCTTTCTGCTCCAGCTCTTCCAGGGCCACACGCGTATCCGCATTCGCAATATTGCCCTCGATATCCAGATAAAACTGATATTTCCAGGGCTCATTAGGCTTGGGACGCGATTCCAGCTTGGTCATCCGGATATCGTGGTCGTCAATCACATTTAGGCAGCGAATCAGGGCACCCTTGTCATGAGAAGTCACCATCAGCAGTGAGGTTTTACAGGGAATCTGCGAATCTACCTCCACCGGCTGACGGCTTACCACCACAAACCGCGTAAAATTTTCGGGCTGGTTTGCCAGATCTCGCTTTAATATTTTGAGGCCGTATATTTCAGCCGCGTAGCTGCCCGCAATGGCAGCCTGTGAAAGATCACCATCTTCCAACACTTTCTTGGCCGACATCGCCGTATCAATATATGATTCTACTTTACAGCTGTGAAGAGTCGCCAAAAAGTTACTGCACTGTGCCAGTGCCTGCGGATGGGACATTATCCGGCGAATACGATCCAGCGGGATTTCTTCGAGTGCCAACAGACAGTGAATCACGCGAATGGCCTCCTCCCCGGTAATATGCAGCTTGCCATCGCCCAAAATATCGTAGGTTTCATTGATCGATCCGGCCGTCGTATTTTCAATCGGCAGGATGGCATAATCCACATCGCTTTCCTCCACCGCTTCGGCAGCCTGACGAAAGGTATCGTAACCAAAACACTGCACTTCTGCATAACGCTCCTCAAAATGCCGCAGCGCTGCCTGATGGCTAAACGCGCCGTCGGTACCCTGGTAGGCCACTCTTACGAGATCCGAATTACTGGCAGCATTCTGGTAATCAACCAGCGTGTGGGTCTGGAATCGGACCGAATGATGGATAATATCCTTGAACAACTGTTCCGCAAAATAGCGATCGAGTCCCGCCTCACGAGCCAATTCTGCAATTTTATCCAGCAGCTGCTCCTCGCGGTCGTTGTCCCGGATATCCCGGTCTTCATCAATTTTATAGGATGATACTTCCCGCACTAAGCGCTGTCGTTCGGCCAGGGCTTCAACGATCTTGCGATCGGTTTGATCTAATTTTTTTCGGATTTCGTCGAGGTCCATCACTTATTTCTTCGTTTAGAATACTATTTGCAAGAGTACAAACATGTTTCTCCACTTCAAAATATAGATGAAAACAATCTTATAGTTTTGTTATCCGGGTGGAAAGCTATCGATGGCAATGCGTGATACGGAGTAAATGCCCAATCCAATAAATTCGACCTATAGTTGCAAACCTACATTATTCTTAGGATTATAGCTCCAACCATCAATTAACAAATGGTTCCATGCTTGATAAGATCAATATAGAAAATATCCTGTTTTTGGATATTGAAACCGTTCCGGAAGTACCTGCCTATTCAGAGCTTGACGAAACAAAGCAACGCCTTTGGGATGCAAAAAGTAATTATATGCAAAAAGGCGAGCTGTCCGCCGAGGACGTTTATGAGAAAGCAGGTATCATGGCCGAATTCGGTAAGATCGTTTGTATTTCGGTAGGCTTTATTAAAAATAAGCAAGATGAACGACAGCTACGGATCAAATCATTCTATAATCATGATGAAAAGGCACTCCTCGTCGAATTCATTAATCTGCTTGGCAACTACTATAACACGAACCGTCACTTGTTATGTGCACACAACGGCAAAGAATTCGATTTCCCCTATATAGCAAGAAGAATATTGGTCAACAGGCTCAATTTGCCCGGCATTCTTGATATCGCCGGCAAAAAACCCTGGGAGATTAACCATCTGGATACCATGGAGCTTTGGAAGTTCGGAGATTATAAACACTATACCTCGCTGGCTCTTTTAACGCATATATTTGATATCCCCACCCCAAAGGATGATATATCCGGGGCAGATGTGAGCCGGGTGTATTGGGAAGAAAATAATCTTGAGAGAATCGTCACCTATTGTGAAAAAGATGTGGAAGCCACGGTCCAGCTGTTTTTACGGTATAAGGGAGAGGCGTTAATTCCGGAGGGGCACATTGAGTCTGTATAGTTGATTTGAGTCCCCTATAAGATTTACTTGGAATGGGAGAAAAACGTTTCTTTAGAAACGGAGTAAATCCCCCCTTCCCCCCTTCAGTTCTGGCTTGCTGTCACAATAAATGTTACCGTGAGGGAGACTTTAATAGTGCTCCAGTATTTGAAAGGAGCCTGATTCCAGCATTAGAATCGCGGGCGAAGTCTGCAGAGCGGTGAGCATTTCATACTAGTGCCATCGGTGTTGAAAAAATGGAATATACCTTTGAGGATTGATTTCAGATTTCCCGGTTAGGAATTTATATCGATCTCATGCTAAGAGTCTATCGGGCTTGAGAGATAGGAATTCGCTACGAGGTTGATTTCCGATATCGGAAGATAGCAGCCGGTAAAATGATAAACGCCATCAAAACCAGACCGCCCACCAGCATCTGTACTTCGACCCAGCCCGCCCCTTTCAGCAATACCATCCTCATAATCTTAATAAAGTAGGCAATGGGATTGACGACCGTGAGGTGCTGCGCCCATACCGGCATGCTTTCAATGGGGGTAAAAAGTCCCCCCATCAGAATAAATACCACCATCAAAAACCAGGCAATAAACATGGCCTGCTGCTGGGTATTGGTGATGGTTGAAATAAACAGCCCGATGCCTTCAACCACGAGCAGATAAATACCGGCAATGCCAAAAAGCAGCCACACACTGCCAACGAAGGGAATACCAAATCCATAGCGGGCAATTACGAGTCCGAGTGCGAGTTCAAACAGGCCGATAATCCAAAAAGGAAGCAACTTGCCCGTAATAAACTGGTAGCGTTTGATGGGGGTCACATTAAGCTGTTCGATGGTGCCTATTTCGCGCTCGCGCACGATATTCATGCCGGACAAAAACATGCCGATCATCGAAATAAGCACTACCAGGATGCCGGGCACCATGTAGTTAATATAGTCCAGGTTGGGATTATACCAGTTGGCTGGAATGATATTGATCCCGGACCGTTGGGTCATGCCAATATTTTTAATGTCCGGCTGTATTTCGGAATTGAAATCCTGGATGATTGATCGTCCATACCCTTGTATAAGTCCCGCCGTAGCCCCGTCAACGGCATCGATATTCATCTGTACCGAAGTATGTTTTCCGGAAAGCAGGTCTCGTTCAAAATCATCCGGAATAACCATAACCAACCGCACTTCATTCTCCTGCATCAAGGTTATACCTTCGTCCACATCCTGGGAATGCCCCTGCAGATTGAAATAACCGGAAGCCTGAAATTTATGCACCAGCTGTCGCGAAGCAGTAGACTGATCGAAATCTACCAAATGAAAGTTTACTTCACGAAGCTCATACGTAGCCGCAAAGGATAATACTACCAGCTGTATCACCGGCATAAGAAAGATAATCGGCAACATTCCCTTGTTGCGGAAGATCTGCAGAAATTCTTTTTGTATCAGAAATTTTATGGTTCTCATTAGACGACTTCTTAGATGTTGATTAATATCTCGCAGGACTTCACATTTGGTACCAATTAGCAGTTAACAGAGACTGCGAGTTTTGACTAATACAGTCAAATTTGGTCCCGATAAACTGATCTCTGTTCATTGTTAATTCTACACTGTTCATTACTCCAGCCTTACTTTGAAGCTCTTTACACTCAGGACGATAAATACCAGAGTCATTACCGCAAGTATGAGCGTCTCTTTCCAGATTAACAGCAAACCCGAACCTTTAAGCATAATGCTGCGCACGATTACCAAGAACCAGCGTGCCGGTATAATGTTACTGATCAGTTGCAACGGCCAGGGCATGCTCGTAATCGGAAAAATAAACCCGGATAAAAGGACCGTTGGCAGCAACAGGCCTGCCAATGATACCATCATCGCGGTTTGCTGGTCATTGGCCCGGGTTGAGATAAATACCCCAAGCGCCAGCGCGGTAAAGATGAACAGCAACGATTCCACCAAAAACAGAAGATAAGATCCGCGAAAAGGAACCTGGAATACCCACTTGGCGAGGGCCAAGACCGTAAGTACATTCACAAATCCCAACACCATATATGGCAGTACCTTCCCGATAATAATTTGCCCCGGCCGAAGTGGCGAAACCAGCAGAATCTCCATATTTCCCATCTCCTTCTCCCGGGTAATTGAAATAGAGGTCATCAGGGCCGAAATAAGCATCAGGATCACAGCAATGAGCCCGGGCACAAAAAGGTTGACGCTTTCCAGTTGAGGATTAAAGAGCATGTTTACATTGGTGGCAATTCCTCCTCTGTCGGGCCGGCCGTTATCTGCAAACCGCTGCTGATAATCCACAATAATCGAAGAGGAGTACTGCTGAATAAGCTGCGCCAGGTTGGGGTTTGAAGCGTCTGTAACAACGTGGATAGCAGGCTGTTCCCCCCGGTGAAGCTTTCGTGCAAAATCGGAATCAAAAAGCAGTACTTCGTCAATGTCACCCTCCTGGAAGAGCTGTTCGATCTCATCATAACTCTGAATCTCACCGGCCACTGTAAAATAATTTGAGGCATCAATCTTGTTGACCAGCTCTCGGGTTACGCGGTCATGGGATGCATCCAGTACCATCACCTTGGCATTTTCAACCTCGTTGCGGATGGCAAAACCAAACAACAGCATCTGAATGATCGGCATACCAAACAACACTACCAGCGTCCGCTTATCGCGGTAGATCTGCTTGAATTCTTTGATGATAAATCCTATAAACGCTTTCATGAAGCAGTGACCAGTGTGTCAGTTAGCAGTTAGCAGTTAGCAGTTAGCAAAGGCTGTTGTTCCGAAATAGTAGTTCTAAATTTGAATCGGCTTTACTGTTCATTGTTAATTGTACACTGACAACTGTCATTATTCTGCCCTTTGGGCTCCTCGTGCCAGTGTGATAAATACCTCTTCAATATCTTCGGCTTCATATTTTTGCTTTAGTCCGGACGGAGTATCAAGCGCATCAATGCGACCATCCACCATGATGGAAACCCGATCGCAATACTCGGCTTCATCCATGTAATGGGTCGTTACAAATACCGTAGTCCCTTCGTCGGCAACCTTATAAATTTGTTCCCAAAACTGTCTTCGCGTAATAGGATCCACCCCGCCCGTAGGCTCATCCAGAAAAACAATCTGCGGTTCATGAATTAATGCCACTGAAAAGGCCAGCTTTTGCTTCCATCCCAGCGGCAGGGATCCGATTTTCTGATCCTGCAGTTCCTGCATTCCCAGCATAGCAATCAAATCATTGGTCTTCTCCTTGATCAGCCGATCCGATAGCCCATAAATGCCGCCATAAAGACGAATATTTTCGCGGACGGTCAGATCTGCATATAGTGAAAACTTCTGGCTCATATAACCAATCTGCTTCTTGATCCGCTCGGCCTGTGTATATACATCATACCCCGCTACCGTGGCTTCTCCTTCGGTAGGAACCAAAAGTCCTGTCAGCATCCGCATGGCCGTGGTCTTTCCCGCCCCGTTGGCGCCGAGGAAACCGAATATTTCGCCTTTACCCACCTCAAACGAGATGTGATCCACGGCGGTGAAGTCACCGAACATGCGCGTCAGATTCTGTGCTTTAATCATCGGTTCAGCCATGGTTCCCCTCCTGTTCCATTAGTCTCATAAAGGTATCTTCGATGCCGGGTTTCGCCTTATTGATCTCTAGACCTTGCAATTCGTGGGCCTGCAGATATTCCTCGAGTTCCGACACGCTGAAATCATCGCGTTGATCGGTATAGTGTACAAACTCACCGAAGGGCTGCACCGAATCCGAATATTCAAACCCACGCAACACCTGAATAAGTCGATATTTGTTATCCGTTTTAATAGCCCACAGCTGCTTTTCAAAATGGTCGGTAATATCCGAAGGTGTTTCAATTGAGAGGATTTTCCCCTCCTGAATAAGCGCAATACGGTCGCACTGTTCAGCCTCATCCATATACGGAGTTGAAACCAAAATACTGATCCCCTCATCTTTGAGACGATGCAGCATCTGCCAGAATTCTTTTCGTGATACGGCATCCACACCGGTTGTCGGCTCATCCAAAAACAGCACCTTCGGCTTATGGATGAGCGCACAACTCAATGCCAGTTTTTGCTTCATGCCCCCGGAAAGGTCTCCCGCCATACGGTTTTTGAACGGTTCCAGCTGGCTATATATCGGCTTTACCAGCTCGTAATTTTCATCAATAGTTGTACCAAATACAGAGGCAAAAAAAGTTAAATTTTCTTCCACCGACAGATCCTGGTAAAGCGAAAACCGTCCGGGCATATAGCCCACGACAGGACGAATTTTTTTATACTCATCGATGACATCCTTCCCCAAGACCGAAGCATTACCGGAATCCGGTTTTAGCAGAGTGGTAAGAATCCGAAAGATGGTCGTCTTGCCGGCACCGTCGGGACCAATGAGGCCGAACAGCTCGCCATCTTCTACCTCAAAGGAGATATTTTTGACGGCTTCGATATTGCCGTATTCTTTTACCAGATTTTGAACTCTGATTGGTTTCATGACTTAAACTTAAGAAGCAACATCTCATGCTGTCCGCTAGCCGGCGGATCAGCATCTATAATTTTAAATTTTGTTTAAGATCCTGAAACAAGTTCAGGATAACACTTTGGCTAGTGGCTAAAAATTAACTTCTCCGGGCATACCAATTTTCAAAATTCCATCCGGGTTCGGCACCTTTACTTTCATCGCATATACCTGTGTAACCCGTTCCTCCTTCGTTTGGATCATCTTTGGTGTAAATTCCGCTTCTGAAGCAATCCAACTCACTTTACCGGAAAGCTGCTGATTTTCTTCGGCATTCTTGTCCACCAGTACCTTAACGGTTTGCCCAAGCTTAACCGACGGCAACTGGGCACCACTGATATATACCCGAAGTTCCAGGGTATCCAGGTTTGCAACTTGGTACAGCGGTTGTCCCTGTCCTACAATTTCATGGGGCTCTACGTAGGAAGTTAATACGATACCTTTTACCGGATTTAGGACATGCGCATCTTTTAACTGTTGCTCCAGCTGATTAATGCGAGACCGCGTTGCTTTGATCTGGGCACGTACCGATTCTTTCTGCGTTTGGGAGGCATCAACCTGCTTGCGTAAGGTTCGTACCCTGCCCTGGATGTCATCAAGCTGTTGCTGGGTAGCAGCGCTATCCTTGAACAACGCCTGAGTGCGTTGCAGATCGGTTAGCGCCGTCTGCAGCTGTTCCTGCTGAACTGCTACCTGGGCATTTATATTTTCTATCTGTGAACGGGTGGATTCCAGCTGAGATTCCAGCTCTTCTTTCCGCAACTGTAGCTGTGTAGTATCCACAAGCCCAACCTGTTGGCCTGCTTTCAGCTGATCTCCTTCATCTGCAATAAAAGACAGCAGCTCTCCCGATGTTTTGGATGAGACGATTGTTTCCGTGGCCTCAAATTGGCCATAAGCGTCGGATTTCTCTTCGCTGGAACATCCCATCAACATAAACACACCCGCCGCTGTCACTAATGCTATTAAAAGTTTTCGTATCATCATTTTTCCCATTTAAATTTTTGCAATGCTATCGTTGTAATGTTTAACAGAGTTTCATTTAATCAGCACATCCGGTATACAGCTGAAGATCGCTGTATTTAATTTTCATAAATAGAAACAGCATCAGGATACAGCATAAAAAAGTTTTGGTTCTGTCTCTGAGCCCAAGAAATTCCTCAGCATTTTGTTGGTTTCCATTGTTTTTCCTATTCAGTTGAAAGACCCAATGTTGTCGCTAAATCGATTTGTGCCTGACGAAGCTGCACCTTGTGTATCTCCAGTGCGAGCTGGGCCTGATTAGCATTAGTCAAAACAGTAACATATTCCGTGGCGGTAATGACACCATTTCTGAGCTGGCTGGCACTCTCATCAACCACACGCTGCCGCAGTTCAATAATTTCACGGTCGCGCCGCATCTTATCTTTCAGAGAGGTAATCTGTTCTCGAATTCGGTAGACTGAGGCCTGTACTTGCTTGGAAAAAGCTGCCTGATTCTGATCGATGGTTTGCTGTTGGATGGTCAGCGCTTTTGCTTTTTCCGAGGCATTCGACCAGTTCCAGAAGTCCCAGCTCAGTTTCAGTCCGACCATATAAAAATCATGAAAATCATCGTTTAAGAAATTGTATCCCGGGCGCCCATAAGTAGCCGAACCAAAGGCAGCAAGGGTGGGATATTTCTCGGATCGGATCAGCTTTTTTTGAACCTCAATCGTATTCTTTGAGCTTTCGAATAATTGATACTCAGGGCGACGCAATCCGGCTTCGCCTTCGAGCGAGGCAACCGTTTTGGGTAAAGCAAGCTCGGTCTCGGACGATATCTTTTGATCAATTAGTTCTCCAAGTACATCATAACCTGCTCGAATGTTCGAGCGTATATCGGCTGAATCCTGACGGGCCTTAATCAGCTCTGCTTCCAAAATATGTTGCTGACTGGGAAGCAGGGCGCCATTCTTGACGCGAGAGCGAATCGTATTCAACTGCTTCTGCAAATTATCCGTAAGTAACTGAACTGTTTCGCTCTGCTTCTGTGAAAGCAGGATACCAAAATAAACCTGGTTGACTTGCTCGCGTATCTTATGCAGGTCAACCTTGACAGCATCTATGGCTTGTTTCCCTTTAACCTGCTCCAGCCGTTTACGGATCCCGATCGCACCGCCTGTAAAAATGGGCTGTGACACATCCACTCCAACTTTGTACTGATCTTTACTCAGCGTGGGCCCCTGCACCGCCAGCGAGGTTACTTCGGACTGGTAACTAGCCTGGCCATTTACTTTAAGCTGAGGGAAATAGCGGGTATTGGCAATTTTCGTATTGAGATCAGCTATTTTTTGCTCAAGCTCAATTTTTTGGGCGATGGGATAACGCTGGCTGGCCAGATTGTAACAGGCTTGCAAACTCAGGCTATCCGAGGCAGAAGACTGGGGCTGGATAAGAGTTAAAAATGAAACAAATACTGCTAGAATGGTCATTACTGTTTGTAATTTATTGCGTTTAAAATGAAGGTGGGCAGCTGTTCTTTTCGGTCGGCCATAAACTGCTGATAACTGTCTTCATCAAAGTCGAAGAGTGTTGAAACCATAGTCTTTCCAATAAACGGAAAGATGGTAGATCCCACTATACTCACCAGAAGCTGCTCTGGCTCTATAGGCATAATCTCACCCTTTTTAACAGCTTCTTTAACCTGCTCATCAAACCGCGTGGGGAAATCGGGTTTTTTGCCTTTTATAAAATCGCGGAAACGCTCCGGGTTCAGGTTCATCTCCACGATAATAAAAGGAATCAGCTTGGGATTGGAATTCCAGTGCCCGTAATAGGCATCGATAATATTCTCGACCTTCTGATCCAGCGGTTGTTCAGAATTCAACAATTCCATTATGACAGGCAAAAATTTGCCCATCTCTTTCTGATACACATTCTGAAACAGCTGATCCTTGCTCCGAAAATAATAGTGAAGCATTGATTTATTGATATCCGCTTCGTCGGCGATATCCTGCATCCGTGCCCCGTAATAACCGTCCCTTTGGAATACGCGGCGTGCGGCTTCAAAAATCAGTTCTTCCGTTTCCTGTTTTTCTTCCATAACTCTGTCATTTGTTTAAACTAGTCTTAAAGTACATATTCCAACCACCTGTTTCAACTATTTGGTTGAATAATTTAGATAACTAATCAAAACTTCTGCAAAACTGGTGTTTGTACCGCGTGAGTAAAGGGTTTTAACAAACCGGCGAGGGAATTATGAGTGGAGACCAAAAAAGCAATCAGGTATATTTCGTACCGGTTCTTCAATGAGAACAATTGCACGTCTTGATGGACCATCGTAATATTCTCGCCTGAAGGTTAAAGCTGATTTCATAATTCTCAGCTGGCGATGTTTGGCCGCGCGCGCCGAAAATTCAGTAGGACCGTTTTGCGTCGTTCCAAAAATGAAACGAGAAGAATTTGAAAAGCTAGTCCAAGTCATTCGCTCAAAAAAAATAGAAATGAGCTGAATTTTCATCCCCCCTAACCCCCTTCAAAGGGGGACAACTTTCCACATTTCAAAAAAAACTAGCCGACCCGGAGCTTCAGTTCTTCTATCTTCTGAAGGATTTCACTGCGGTCCATTTCCTGATATCGTTCGGGTAGTAGTTCTTTAGAAGTGCATTCTATGACAGCACTGAGCGTTTGCAGTTCTACTTCCTCGGGGTAGGTGGGAGGAAGGAAATCATTCAGGGCGGCATCCAGCACTTCAGGGGTAACGGCTTCCATGCCCTGTGCTGCAGCACGGAACTTCGCACGGGTTAGAGCAGCTTCCATATCAGCCCCGGAAAATGATTTTAGTCCTTGTTCAATAACCTGGGGAACGTACTCTTCGGTAAGATGAAGATGCGTTTTGGCTTTCATTGCCTCAAACAGCTCAATGCGCTCTTCTTTGGTATGCGGTGCAAAAAGGGCCAGGTGTTCCTCGGCTCGTCCCTGACGCTTGAGGTCAACCGGCATGAGGTCCGGGCGAGCGGTCATCAGAAACCAAATAATTCGGCCGCGGTTCCGGGTATCGCTCATAAAGCTGGCAATTTGTGAGAATACCCTGCTGGAAACACCGCTGTCTCCACTGGCATCCCGATCTCCGAGGTAGGCATCGGCTTCATCAATCATTACGGCTACTGGCGCCATTGCCTTCAGCAATCCAAGTATCTTTTCCAGGTTACCTTCAGTGACGCCCTGCCACTGGCTCCGGAAATTCTTCAGCTTGACCATCGGGATTCCCACTTCACTCGCAAAGCAGGTTACCAAAAATGTTTTCCCGGTTCCCACAGGTCCGCAAACCAGGTATCCCATCGGTAACACATCCTGTTTCCCATTTTTGAGAGCCTGCACGGCATGCCTCAGGTGCTGCTTCACCTTGGTGTGGCCCGCTACATTATCCAGGGTATATTCAGTTTCCACAAATTCCAGCAGCCCATAGGCCTCGGCTTCGATAAGCTCTTTTTTGGCCTCTGACAATCGGTCGTGGGTAATCACTTCCTTGTTTTCGCGGGCATTGGAAAGAATACTGCGCAGGTTAATGAAATTCAGTCCGGCCGTCTGCTGTCCCATCACCTTTTTGCTGACTTTCGATATCTCTTCAAACTGTTCCCCGGGAGCTTCATTTTCAATAAACGCTTCCCGCTGCTTCTGATCCGGAATATCGATCTTGATCTCCGAGGTGTAGGGATTCTGTACGAGGGTCTTATTAAGATCCGCAAGGTTTTCCGTTATTAAAACCGTAGTAAAATCAGCGGCCAGAAACATCGGGTCATGCGCCCAGCGCGAGAGGTAAACCAGAGAGTTGCGATCTTCAGATCCTGTTGCCCCCGCCTCATTCATAGGGACAATCGTCTCCGCATAGTCCACAATCAGGGCAATACTCTTTTTATTATCGATGCGCACCCGAAAATACTGCTCCAGCAATGAGAATACCCGCACGGGGTCCTTAGGCAGCTTATTGGCATAATCCGTACCCAGCAGTGAATCACGTCCGGAGAGGGCCCGGTTGAAATCTTTTTGGGTTTCCTGATCCCGGAAATAAATCCCGGAAGATCGATCGTAGAAAACCACATAATCCCGTGCTCCAAAGAATTCCTCCGAGAAAAATGACTTCAAACGAACAAAGTCAGTGCCACCATTACGCTCCAGAGGCACAAGATCGTGCACATTGCCATGAATGATAAACTGATTGATGGTACGACTCAGATATTTCTGGGCAAATTCCCGGGCCCATTTTGGATAATGATCAAACATATTGGGATTCAGTTATCAGTTATCAGTTATCAGTTATCAGTTATCAGTTATCAGTTATCAGTTATCAGTTATCAGTTATCAGAGGCTGCCTATTTCCAAACTTAGTGTCAAATCTAAAGCATAGATAGTTACATTTTTCGCTTTGACACTGCTACTGAACGATCAGTCCATCACTACCAGTTTAACCGTTTCAATACGACTTGGCGTAGCCTTGCTGATGATAATCTTATTCCCATCAATCAACAGCTCTTCGTTCACTTTTGGAATACGGCCCAAGGCATTGATAATATACCCCGCTACCGTCTCATATTCGCTGGATTCCGCTGGCAGATGAATGTTGGGATACTCCTCCAGCAGATCTTCAATCTCAATACCGCCGCTCATGATATAGCTGTTATCGGAGAGCTTTTTCACAAAATGTTCTTCGGTATCATACTCATCCTGAATATCTCCGACCACCTCTTCCAGCAGATCCTCGATCGTGACCATCCCTGCGGTCCCGCCGTACTCATCAATTACAACGGCAACCGAGATGTTGGATTTTCGGAATTCCGACAGCAGGTCCTTTGATTTCTGCGAAGCCGGAATCAGTTTAATCGGACGCATAATCTCAATGAGATTATCAGGATTACTAAACAGATCATAGGCAAAAATAACCCCAATAATATCATCAATGCTTTCCTGGTAAACCGGCAGCTTTGAAAAACCGGAAGAGATAAAAAGCTTCAGCGTTTCTTCAATGCTGGTATTTTTCTCAACGGCGACAATGTCCGTACGAGGAATCATTGATTCCCGCACTCGCTTGTTTGAAAGCTCAAGCACGTTATGGAGGATCTCCGAATCTTCTTTATCCAGATCGTGCCCGCCGGTATCCCGCAGTTCTTTAAAGATAAGCTCAACATCCTGCCGACGAAAAATCTGCTCGGAAGGTTCTGAGTCCGGCTCCACCATCTTTATAACAATGTTGGAAGCGGCATTGGCCAAAACGATCAGCGGTTTAAAAAGCCAATGGAATATCTGCTGTGGAATTGCGACCACTTTCATCCACCAATCGGCATGGATACGGAAAAGGGCTTTGGGCAGAATCTCTCCAAACAGCATAATCACAATCGAGGCCACCACCGTCTGAATAATAAGCATAACCACATTAGAAGGAATGCCGCCGAACCAGCTCTGGTATATCTGGGTGATAGGTCCCACCAGAAAGAGGGTCATTAATGTGGCGTAAATCACGTTAACAATATTATTTCCGACCAGCGTTGTCGTCAGAAAGGTCTCGGGATGATGAACAAAATAGTTAACGACCCGCCCCGTCCAGGAAGTTTTGCGAGATTCGATTTCCATTTTCAGACGATTGGCACTGATAAAGGCAATCTCTGATCCGGAAAAGAACCCACTCAGAAAAATTGTAAGAACGATAAGTAGAAATTCAGTCACGTAGGTCTATAGAATTGATCTTTGGCAGCTTAGCCGAATCCAAACAAAAAGTCTTATAACATTCACTTGCCTTTAAATTCGGGCTTACGCTTTTCCAGAAAAGCAGAGGTACCCTCAATGAAATCATCGGTCTCACAGAGTTCGCCAAACAGATCGGCTTCTACCTGGTAGCCACTGCGGTGATCCGAATGGTATACCGCTTTGATGGCACTCTGAATGGATATCGGAGCATTTTTTAGAATTTTTTTCGCCAGTTCCCGGGCAGTTTCTTCGGGATCATCTTTGCTTACCCGATTAACAATTCCGAGCTGATGAGCCTCTTCAGCTTTTACCTGTTTGCCGGTAAGAATTATCTCGAGGGCGCGTGCCCTTCCGACAAGCCGACTCAGACGCTGAGTGCCTCCATAGCCCGGTATCAAACCCAATCCTACTTCAGGCAGACCGAAAACGGCATTTTCCCCGGCGATACGCAAGTGGCACGCCATGGCCAGTTCTGCCCCGCCTCCCAAGGCATAGCCGTTTACTGCGGCAATTACGGGTCGTCGGGTATCTTCAATGAGCTGGAAAATCTGTTGACCTTTTTGCGAGGTCATTCGTCCCGACCGGTTATCGAGCTCTCGAAGCTCCTTGATGTCGGCCCCGGCAACAAAAGCTTTATCGCCCGCCCCGGTAATAATAATCGCCTGAATATGCTCATCGATCTGTATTTCCTTGAACACATCTGCAAGCTCGTTCAGCACCTCGTTGTTTAGGGCATTTAACTTTTTGGGACGATTAATAGTAATAGTTGCAATCCCGTCATCATCCGTTTCAAACAGAATGTTTTCATACGATTGGCTCATAAAGATCTATTCTTTTACCCGTTTTGAAGTATTTATTTCTGATTCAGATTCTTCCTGCTGATCAGATTCTTTTTCTAAATCAAGAAAATCCGAATCTAAATCAAGATCGTCAAGGTCGGAATGAAGGGGCAGGATATCCTGATCAAGATCGTCAATAAGTTGTGAGGTCTCCTCAACTTCCTCCAGCAAGTTATCCAGCTGAAACCCAATCTCCTCGGGATTACTCATCGTCATCGACTGCTCATAGATATATCGGACAGCATCTTCGATGGTTTCGAGATGCGTCTCGCAAATCAGATATTTCTCTTTGGCTATTTCAAATTTCTTGAGGCGCTTTTTAAGAATGCCCACACGGCGAGCTTTGGTGCGCTTCAGTCGATCGGATTGCATATTCTTGATTTTCTCCTCCTCTTCGCAAACCTCATGCTTGAGACTTTCTTCCACAGAGGTGTTCATATACAGCTGGTATCGCTTGTGCAGGTCAAGCAGCGTCAGGTAATTGGAAATAAGCTCCTGAATTTTATTCCTGATATTTTCCAACAGTCCTTGCGAACTGTACGGCAGCTTATCAAAGTTTTCCTTGATCAGCTTGGCCAGGTGCTTTAGCACCAGGAATCGTTTCTGACTCTTCTGATCGAGCTCCTGGAAGGTAGATTTTTCTTCGGCGGCCGGATTGCGCTCACGAAGCTTACGAAGCTTAATATTCTTACGGAATCGGGGCAAACGCGGAACTATGCCCAAGTACATTAGCTCAACGCCAAAAGTCATCGTGAGCACTACATTCGAAATCAGCCCCATGTCACTCATGGCGAAGGCTGAAATGGTGGAAACCAGTAGCACGCCCAGGTTAATGGGATGCAAAAAGGCTTCGCGCGTAAAATTTATAGAGATATCTTCACTCATAGCATTATTGCTGATCTTTTGAGGCTTCGGTTTCCGGTGGAGCAGAAGCAGCTGATTGCTCCGACGGGCTGTTGCCAATCGTCTTGGTCACCTTTAGATTATCCGCCTGCTGTTCAATTTCTTTATACAAAAGACCCATATCCATTTTTACCTGTCGCAAAGTATCCTTGGCATTGGCTTTTCTCATTTCTTCATCCAATTCCTGCTGCTTGACCTCTGGGCTTTCCTCCAGGCTTTCCATCGCTACATCCAATCGCGCCTCCACAGAAGCCAGCTTATGCTTAACCGAGTATAAAAAATCATCAAATGTCTCGAGCATCTGACTTTTATCCATACTTTTGAGCGCCTCAGTTATGCGATGCGTCTTCTGAGCGCGCGAGTACCGTTCCTTGGTTTCGCGTATCTTACGGTAATGCGTCTTGTACTCCTCTTTTAAACGTTCGCGCTCGCTGCGACTGTCGTCCGACATTTCAGTTATCAGTTATCAGTTATCAGTTATCAGTTATCAGTTATCAGAGGCTGCTTATTTTGAATAATACAGTCAAATTTAAACTGGCTTTTCCGTCATTGTTAATTGTCAACTGTCACTCTGCTCACTGTTTAAGATTTCGATCGTTCTTTATTTCCGATGGTTTTGCCTTGTTCCGTACCGGTAGTTTCTTCCTCGATCTCAATTTCTTTCTGCTCTTCACCGGCTCCCACACTTTTCTGCTCCTCCGAAGCATCGGTCTTACCCATCTCGGCCTTAAACTGTTTAACAAGTTCATGAGCACGTAATTTTTCGGCATTAGCTTCGATCTCCATGGTTTCGGTATCGATACTATCGAGCGCGAGCTCCATACGGGCTTCGTTTTTGGCCGTCTGTTCATTCAACCGATTTACCATTTCATCATGCGTCTGATCGATTCCACCGGTTTCAAATTGCTCAAGGGCATTAGCCACTTTTCCCTGCCATTCAGCCCGCTCACTGGCACGGAGCGCTTCTTTGGCCTCTTCAATTTTGCGGTCTTTTTCACGAATAAATGCCTTTTTAACCTTCAGCGCCTTTTCGTAGGCCTGTTCGGCAAATTTCATCTGTTCCCTGGATGAGGCCAGATTTTCCTTCGCTTTTTCGAGTTGCATTGCATAGCCTTCAGCAATGTCGTCACGATCAGCCTGGATGGCCGACTTAATCTTGGCTGTCAAATCCTCGATTCGCTTCTCATATTTCTTCACTTCCTTCTGAAGCATCATCATATTCGCCTTAACCGTGGCGATATTCTCATTCATCTGAGGAATCTGATCGTTAAGATCCCGGATATTTTGCTCCAGAATAAGCTTGGGGTCTTCCATTGAACTCACAAATCCACCAAAAAGCGACTTTATAGCGCGAATGAATCGTTTAAACATGATATTAGTACTTTTATTGATTTTTGCCCTGCCCTAAATCGCTCAATTGATTATTCGTCAATTAAGCTATAAGACTGTAAAGTTATGTTAATTTAGTGATATTGCAATTATTATCAGCGTCTATTTTATATTTCGTGAATCCCATGCTTGTCAACACGATGGGTAACCATCGGTTGTTTATTTACATTGGTATCTTCCACTGTAAAAGCATTTGCCAATATTTTTTTCGCTTCATCAATTGCTTTCTTATTGTTCGTAAAACCGACCGCTAATGTTTCATTTTTCTTGACGCTGCTCCCGATTTTTGCTTTTAACTCGATGCCGGCAGCAGGATCCACTTCATCTTCCTTGGTTTTTCGACCGGCCCCCAATTCCAGCGAGGCCATCCCAATACTGTAGGCATCCATTTCAGTAATATACCCCTCAACACTGATCGTAAACTCAAATGAATATTCAGCCTTGGAATATTTTGAGAAATCTTTAAGTACGGAAGTATCTCCACCCTGCTCTTCGGTCAGCTCCAGCCACTTGTCAAAGGCCTGACCATTTTTAACCGCCTGTTTACTCTTCTTTATACCATCCTCTACACTCTCGGCCCTGCCACCAAGCCAGATCATGGTTCCCGCCAGGGTATGGGTTACTTCCATCACATCCTCGGGTCCCTGGCCCTGCAGCGCTTCCATGGATTCTTCGACCTCCAGCCAGTTGCCGATTTTATAGCCCAACGGCTGATTCATATTGGTCAGATACGCAACCGTTTGCTTGCCGAAATCTTCTCCAATAGCTACAAGCGTCTCGGCCAGCTTTTGAGCATCTTTCCGGGTTTTCATGAATGCACCGGACCCGAACTTTACATCCAACACTAATGCATCAATGCCCTCAGCCAGTTTTTTGCTCATAATACTACTGGCGATCAAAGGTATAGATTCTACCGTAGCCGTCACGTCACGTAACGCATACAACCGTTTGTCGGCAGGGGCCACATCTTCAGTCTGCCCGGCCATCACCATTTTAGCGCGTGATAAAATTTGACGATAGCGCTCCAGGTCTACATCTACTTTAAAGCCCGGAATCGACTCCAACTTGTCAAGCGTACCGCCGGTATGACCCAATCCCCGGCCTGAGATCATAGGTACCGACACGTCATAGCTGGCTACAATAGGCGCAAGAATCAGCGATAGCTTGTCCCCCACTCCACCGGTAGAGTGTTTATCCACTTTTTTGCCGGGAATATCGCTGAGATCAAGTACCTTGCCGGAATGAAGCATCGCTTCGGTGAGAGCCGAAGCTTCCCTTTCATCCAGCTGATTTAAAAAAGCTGCCATCAAAAAGGCGCTCATCTGGTAATCCGGAAGTGCATCTTTTGTATACTCCTCAATTAAAAACGCAATCTCCTCCCGTGCCAGCGACTGTCCGTCTCTTTTTTTGCGGATCAGCGTAACTGGATTAAATGATTTGCTAGCCATAAATGGATGTTATTAAATTAGTTTTCGTTCAGTAATGTGGTATATTTTTCAAAAATAATTGTAGCGAAAGTCTCTGATGATCAACGTTTTAGCTGATCGACACCTCGTTAATATACGGTCTTATTTGCCCGAAAACATTAACCTGCAACTTTTTGATCCGGATGCCGGACTCCCGCCCGAGATAAATCGTGCCAACGGCCTGCTGGTCCGCACTGTAATCCCCATCAACAAAAAAACGCTTTCTCCTGTCCCCGAAAACCTCTCTTTTGTAGGAAGTGCTTCGGCGGGCTTTGATCATGTGGATTTGGATTACCTGCAGCAGCATAATATTCAGTTTGGCCATTCACCGGGCTGTAATGCGCGTTCGGTGGCTGAGTATGTTGCCACTGCCCTGCTGCTCTGGGCCAATGAGCGCGACAAAAATCTGAATGCGCTTAGCGTTGGTATCATCGGAGTCGGTAATGTGGGTACCCAGGTTGCCCAAATCTTAAATGAGCTCGCCATACCGCATGTAACTTATGACCCGCCTCGAGAGCATAGAGACCCGGGGTTTGAATCTGCAAAAATCGACAAGGTGCTGAATTGCGATATTTTAACCTTTCATACGCCGCTGACTATGAAAACGGAATACGCCACCTATCATTGGCTGAATGCAAACCGCCTGGAAAACCAGGTGTTTCACCTGATTATCAACAGTTCTCGGGGCGGCGTGCTCCACGAACAAGCCGTACTCCAGGCAAAAAAAGAAGGTCGAATCAGAGATTTGGTTATCGACGTGTGGGAAGATGAACCCGAATTTCACCTGGACACCGCCTGGGAAGCCTTTCTTAAGACCCCGCATATCGCCGGGTATTCGGTGCAGGCCAAAAACAACGCCTCCCGAATCGTGGCTAACAATATGCTCGAACATTTTGGGCTTGAACAACCGACTACAGATCCTACCGGTCCTCCCCGCATTTTTGAAGGGCCAGCCGGTGCATTTGATTCACTGTCGGAATTACTTACCGAACTCCATCCGATTCGCAAGTATGAAAAAAGATTGATCGAGATTATTGAAGAGCATCCTTCTGATCGGGGACCGAAATTTAACGAATTGCGAGCCACCTATCCCCTGAGGCAAGAATTTGGTCATACTCATCTGGCGGATGATCTTTTTAACCGATTTCCCGTCCTGGAATCACTGGGTTTCGCTCGTATCGGTAACTTGGAATAATTCAAGCGCATTCCGGTCGGTAATTTCTTCAATCTCTTCCAGTGGAAGATCCATTATTTCGGCCAGTTTTTGAGCGGTGTATTTCACAAAAGCCGGTTCGTTGCGTTTACCGCGCTTGGGTTCCGGGGACAAATAGGGAGCATCTGTCTCCAGCATCATATGCTCCAATGGCAATTGAGCAACCGACCGGTCAACCCCTGCGTTTTTGAAGGTCGTCACACCACCGATACCCAGCTGCAATCCCAGATCAATAGCGCGGCGGCCTTCCTCAACCGAACCGTTAAAACAGTGCCAAATACCGGTTAGGGTACCGTCTTGTTCATCCTCAATAATCTTTAAAATATCTTCCGTGCTGTCACGATTATGGAGTATAACCGGCTTCGAGACGGTTTTGGCCACCCGGCAATGCAGGCGAAGACTTTTCTTTTGTTCGGATTTATAATCGGTGCTCCAATAATAGTCCAGGCCGGTTTCGCCAACGGCCACTATGTCCTCCCGGTTACAATATTTCAAGAGCTCTTCTTCAGTGGTCCGGCTTCCCTCGTTGATATCCGTGGGATGAATACCGGCCATCTTGTGGAACCGGATTGACGGATGCTGCAACCGATCCATTTTAGGGAGAGAATCCAGGTTTATGGCCGGCATAAAAATATGGGTGAGCCCGGCATCTGCAGCACGATCCAACACTCCCGAAATGTCATTATCAAATTGCTCGGAGTAGAGGTGGCAATGCGTATCTATCACAACGGGAGTAGCTTAACTAGTGTGAAATGTAACGAGTCGCTCCATAGGATTTTTCACAAACAGTCCAGATTTCAGACCGTGTTTTTGCAAAATCTCCTTGATCAATTTCTGGTGCGCAAATGCAACTGATCCGATAAACCGAACTTCATAATCTACGGCATTGGTATAATTCATTACAATGCGTGAGATGAAATTTTCGAAGCCTTCATACAGGATATCCTTGATGAAGGGGTGATCGGCATGGTCACCTAAAAAAGAACCGTAGGAAGCAATAAACCGGCTTTTTTGTGCGCCGTCATAAAGCCCTTCCGTAATATGGTCAAGCGACATATTATAGTTGGCTTCCAGATCTTTCTTTAGATCTTCCGGGATTTCAAAACGAAAGTATTTATTGATCAGTTTCTTGCCGAAATAACCGGCACTTCCCTCATCCCCCAAAATAAAAGCCAGCGAGGGAATATGCTCCACAATCTTGGTACCATCGTACAGGCAGGAGTTAGAACCGGTGCCTAAAATACAGGCTATGCCAGCTTCACGCAGGAAACAAGCCCGGGCAGCTCCCAGCAAATCATGATAAACATTTACTTTGGCATCCGGGAAACAGCCATCAAGAGCAGTTTGTACGAGAGCATCTTTCTCGTCACTGTCGCAACCGGCTCCATAGAAAAATACCTCGTCTATATTGGCGTCAAGCTCTGGCAGTAAACCATTTTTTACGACCGAAGCAATACTTTCTGTTGTATGATAATAGGGATTTAATCCCTCGGTAAAAACGGTTTCGAATTCACCACCTGTGTTGAAACACCACTCGGTTTTTGTTGCCCCGCTGTCAGCAATTAGAATACTCATAAACTCCCGTCCGTTAAGGTTCGTGCGATCGTTATTTTTAGTGTCCGAAATCTCATGCGCAAAAGTAGGCAAAAGATAGAGACTATCCGAAATTCTAGGTATAATCTGTTGATAGCCCTAATGTAAAAAAATACTTTCAGCGGATGAAACTTACCTACAGCAGCTATTTGAAGATTGATGAATTACTGGATCTCCAGGATTTTCGCTCCAAACCGGCCGAACATGACGAGATGCTGTTTATCATTATTCATCAAACCTATGAGCTGTGGTTTAAGCAGATTCTCCACGAAATGGATAAACTTCGTCCTGATCTAAACAACGGCAAGACCTGGGCCGCAGGGAAAACCATGAAGCGAATACTGAAAATCCTGAAGACCATGGTAGGCCAAATCGATATTCTGGAGACGATGACTCCACTGGAGTTCGAAAGTTTTCGGGGATTCCTGGATGAGGCAAGCGGATTTCAATCCGTTCAGTTCCGCGAAATGGAAATTCTGTGTGGGCATCGTTCTCAACATATGATTGAAGCCCATAAACACCAGCCGCAGTATGTCGACCGCCTCAAAGAGCGCATGCAACAGCAGACCTTGTGGGAAAGTTTTTGCACCTTCCTTCAGAAAAAAGGCTACGATGCCCATATTCCCGAGCGCATCAATGAGGAAGGCTTACTATATGAACCATCCGAACATAATCAGGAGATATTGCTCGATATCATGAATAACGATGACGAAACGGCAATGCTTTGCGAGCTGTTTGTGGATTTTGATGAGGGCATGCAGGAATGGCGTTACCGTCACGTAAAAATGGTGGAGCGCACCATCGGTAATAAGATGGGTACCGGCGGATCAAGCGGCGTCGATTACCTGCGGAGCACGCTGCACCAACGTATATTCCCCGATCTCTGGGAAATCCGTTCAGAAATTTGATTAATAATTACTACGGCAAAAAACATTAATTTTCAGCTTCAGGCTATAAATCATTTATGGAACACAAGATCGACCAGCTGGCCAACCGGATCAGTCCCCACTATACCCATTTTGATGTCCAAAACAGACTCCTATTTACCGGCCACTCTCACCAGGCCTGGCCGGACATAGCGCTTGAAGGTCTAAAGGAATCTTTTAGCTCGGCCGCCAACGAAGTGGATAACAAATGGGATGCTGCCTTTAAAAAAACTGAGTTGCTGCGCGGGTACCTGCGCAATTTTTATGATGATCCGGACGGCCTGTATTGCCGGGGGGAGAATACCCATCAGCTATTGGTTTCATGGCTTTCCAGCTTTGATCTGGGCGAAAAGCCCAAAATCATCACCACCAACGGGGAGTTTCACTCTATGTTCCGGCAACTGCACCGCCTACGGGAAGAAGACCTGGAAGTTATTACAGTGGACGCCAATCCGGATACAATCGTTAAAGAAGTCCGTAACGAGATTGATGATCGGGTGTCCGCCATCATGCTTTCACATGTTTATTTTGAGAGCGGAATTATCAACCCCCATCTTGGCACCATTGCCGAGCTGGCACGTACGAACAACATCCCGTTCTTGATAGACGATTATCACGGCACGAATGTGGTTCCACTTTCAATCAGAGATGAAAACCTGGAAGATTGCTACCTTTTGATTGGCGGTTATAAATACCTGCAGTGGGGCGAAGGCAATTGTTTTCTACGCTTTCCAAAAAATTGTGAACTACGGCCAGTTATTACGGGTTGGTTTGCCTCCTTTAGTTCTCTCGATGAACCACGCAACGATCAGCCGGTGGAGTATGATGACGGTAATCAGCGGTTTGCCTCAGGAACTTTTGATCCCGCCTCGCAATTCCGTGCGGCCAAAGTAGTCGAATTTTTCAGAGAGCAGGAACTCTCACCTACAGTGCTGCGCCGGCAATATCTAGCGCAGGTCAAACTGCTTCGTAAACTGTTTCTCGAACAGCAATTCGACCCGGAAGTGATTAAGTTGCGGCACGAACGTTCACTTGAACAGAATGGCGGATTTTTGGCTCTGCAATCACCTTTTGCACGTACTATTCGGGCTAAACTTATGGAAAACAAAGTATTTACCGATGCTCGCGGCGACGTGTTGCGACTGGGCCCGGCACCTTATATCACTACTGATCAGATTAACCAGGCTATTGAAAAGTTGGCTGATGTGGTATACAACCTGAATCCCTGACTTTGTAAGGATTCATCGGTTGGCGGGTCTTACTTATAACCAATAAGCATAAAACTGCCCGCTGATTTATAGCGAGCAACAAGCAATCGAATAAATTTTTCAAGAGGGCTGACACTAGGTTGTCAGTAATATTTAATATATTTACCAGCGAAAACTAAAAAACCCAATTACCCACGAATTTATGTCTGACAACAAAGATCGCGAAAAGGCACTGGAAATGGCCATCGGCCAAATTGAAAAACAGCATGGTAAAGGTACCATTATGCGTCTGGGCGACGAAGCTACCAAGGATGTCCCCAGCATTTCCACCGGTTCCATCATGGTGGATTATGCGCTTGGCGTCGGCGGTATCCCCCGCGGACGGGTAACCGAAATTTACGGTCCGGAAGCCAGCGGAAAAACAACGCTTGCCCTGCACGTGATTGCAGAAGCCCAAAAGGCAGGAGGATACGCCGCCTTTGTGGATGCCGAACATGCATTTGACCCCCGTTATGCCAAAAATCTTGGAATTAACACCGACGAGCTGCTGGTATCCCAACCCGATAGCGGCGAACAGGCACTCGAGATTACCGAAACGCTGATTCGCTCTGCCGCTCTCGATGTCATCGTAGTAGACTCGGTAGCCGCGCTGGTACCACGCGCCGAGCTGGAAGGCGAGATGGGCGATTCCCACATGGGTCTGCAGGCCAGACTGATGTCACAAGCCATGCGTAAGATCACCGGAATCATCAACAAAACGCGCACCGCCGTGATCTTCATTAACCAAATTCGGGAGAAAATCGGCGTTATGTTCGGAAATCCTGAAACAACTTCCGGCGGACGAGCTCTTAAGTTCTACTCCTCAGTACGTCTTGACATTCGTCGCATTGGCTCCCTCAAACAAGGTGATGAGGTTGTAGGAAACCGTACGAAAGTAAAAGTGGTCAAAAACAAGGTTGCACCGCCTTTTAAGCAGGTTGAGTTCAATATTCTATACGGTAAAGGTATCTCGAGAATGGCAGAGATCCTGGATATGGCCGTGGAATTTGACATCATTGAAAAACGTGGCAGCTGGTACCGCTACGACGGCGAACCGATCGGGCAGGGTACCGACAACGCCATTGAATTCCTTGAATCGGATCCCGAGCTTACCGAAAAAATTGAGAAACAGGTTCGCTCCGAGATGAAACCCGATCAGGAAAAGGCCGAACAAAATGGTCAGGAAGACGCTGAAAAATCAAATAATGAAGAGGACAGTGACGATTAATCATGGCGGATGAACCCCAACCCGAACCTGCGTTACCGGGTATCATCAGTTCCATTAGCGTTCAAAAGAAAAACAAAGAGCGCTATTCCATTTTTGTGGATGAGGAGTTTCTGATCGGTGTAGCCGAACAGACGCTCCTCAAATTTAATCTGGCCAAGGGAGATGCAATAACGCCCAAGCTCTTTCGGAAGCTGCAGCGCGAGGAAGGCCGATTCAAGGTAAAATCATACTTTCTAAAACTGCTTGGACGCCGCGATCACGCACGCAAGGAGCTGTTTACAAAAGCTCGCAAAAAGGAATATCCCAAAGAGGTAATCAACAATGTTTTGGACGAGCTGCAGCAAAAGGGATTTATCAACGATCGTGGTTTTGCCGATAAATTTGCCTCTGATAAAGCACGATTGAACAAGTGGGGACCGGTAAAGATAAAAGCTCACCTGCTTAAAAAAGGGGTGGATAAAACTGATGCTGAAAAAAGTATTCAAAAAGCCTTTGAGGAGGAGAATCTCAAAGAGACGTTTTTACATTTGGTTTTAAAGCGGAAAAGGCGCTTTTTGAGAGAAGAAGATCTCTATAAACGGAAGAAAAAAGTTTTCGATCATCTGGCAAGAAAAGGATACCGGTCATCGAGCATCTATGAGCATATAGATAGCCTCATGAAAGCCATCGAGCAATGAGTAAAATTACCTTCGATCGCCTAATAAAATCACTCTTGGGACTGGCCGCTCTTGCCGTGCTGGCCTGGATATTGTATTACTATGCCACACTGGTGGGATACGTGGTCATAGCGACAATTATTACCTACCTGTTGGATCCCATTGTAAGTCGCATACAGGCAGCAGGCATTAACCGCACCTGGGCGATCGTCTTTACGCTGAGTGCCTTAATCCTGATCCTGGTATGGATATCGACCAATATTATTCCGGTAATTGCAAATCAGATGGTAGAACTGGCCGGCCAGCTTAATATCCAAAATATTCAAAGCATTACCCGGCAGATCGAGCAGCGGCTCATCAAATCCTTTAATTTCTTACCCGAAGGATTTTTAAGCCAAAACCTGGCACAATCACTCAAAGGACTTTTCGATGTGGGCGAACTTCCAGCTGCACTCAGTAACATTATCGGAATTTTTACCAATATTTTTTCCGCAGCACTCGTAATTCCTTTTGCCACTTTCTTTTTCCTTAAAGACGGCACCAAGATCCGCCGGGATATATTGAAACTGGTCCCTAACAAGTACTTTGAAACAACGCTCAGTCTTATCGATAAAATCGAGACGCGCCTTGGTATTTATTTCCGGAGTGTAATGCTGCAAAGTTTGATTGTAGCATTTACTTCATGGGTAGGACTTACTGTTGCGGGACTCAATAATGCCCTCTCGGTGGGGATTGCTGTTGGCCTGGCAAACACAATACCATATTTTGGTCCTATCATCGGCTACATTCTGTCCATTATTGTTTCTATAATAGAAGTGGGCAACTTTTCGCTGGTCCTGCCTTGTATGATTGCAATATTACTTGTTCAATTACTGGATAATGTCGTACTGCAGCCACTCATTTTTTCCCGGTCAGCGGACATGCATCCGGTTGCCATCCTTTTCATAATTATGATTGGAGCCGAGACAGCCGGTATACTGGGTATGTTGGTAGCCATCCCTATTGCTACTATTATTAAAATTACCATTAATCAGATTACCTGGAGCCTTAACAACTACTACGTCTTTCGCGGGCGATCAGTCAGCGACAGGAGTCCCGGCTAACTGCGGAAAATCCGTTCTTAAACACTACTCTTTTTTTACTTATCTTTGCGGCGAATCCACCTGTAACCACTTTATTTTACCTTGCTTAACATCGTTGTTTTTGCCTCCGGATCCGGGACAAACTTTCAGGCTATTATTGATGGCGTGGAAGCCGGCCAGATCAATGGCCGCATTGCCGGACTTATCACTAATAAGGATGATATTAAGGCGATTGAACGGGCTCAAAGTCATAGCATTCCCTATTGTATAATCCCTCCTTCCAACTATGAAAATGAGCATAAATTCGGTCAGGCTTTACTCAATCAGCTCTTAGAGTGGAAAACTGATCTTATTGCCCTGGCCGGCTATATTATCAAAATTCCTGCTATGGTGATTGAGGAATTTCACGGGCGCATCGTAAATATTCATCCATCCCTGTTGCCCAAGTACGGCGGGAAGGGATATTACGGGGAACGAGTCCACCGGGCTGTTATCGAGAACCGGGAAACAGAATCGGGATGCACTGTACATATGGTAACCGAAGAATATGATGACGGACCGATTTTGGGCCAGCGCAAGGTCGTGGTTAAAGATTCGGATGATACCTCTTCCCTGGCTCAGCGAATCCTTGCAGAAGAACATCAGCTCTATCCTGAAGTACTTGCCAAACTAACCACCGAACTAACACCTAAATCCAACTCCTAACAGTGGCTTTACAACCTCTTTCCGAACTTCCCACCGAATCCTTAACCCCAAAACGTGCCCTGCTTTCCGTCTCCGATAAGAGCGGTATTGTAGAACTGGCTCGCGCATTGCATGAGGCGGGCGTAGAAATTATCTCTACCGGCGGCACCGGTCGAAAAATTCGTGAAGCAGATATTCCTGTAACTGATGTAAGCGAAATTACGGGTTTTGAAGAGTGTCTCGATGGGAGAGTTAAAACGCTGCATCCTATTATTCATGGGGGCATACTTGGACGCACCAGTTACCAGCCGGATGTTGATGAAATGAAGCGCCTCGATATTGATCCTATTGAACTGGTGGTTGTAAACCTGTATCCATTCCAGCAAACTGTAGCACAGGATGACTGCACGCCCGCCGTAGCTACCGAAAATATTGACATTGGCGGGCCAACTATGATCCGGGCAGCAGCAAAAAACTTCGCACATGTATCCGTACTTACCACTCCCCGCCAGTACGATGATTTTATTAGCCAGCTGAATGAGGAAGGCGCTATTACCTTTGAAAAACGCCGCGAACTGGCTCGACAGGCTTTCAATCATACCGCAGAATATGACGCGGCTATCGCCAATTACTTTAATGGTTTGAATCAGACAGAAGAGACATTACCGGATCAGCTGAATATTTGCCTGCCAAAGTCACAAAGCCTGCGTTACGGCGAGAACCCCCATCAAAAAGCAGCAGTTTATGGAAATCAGTCGGAATTCATCAATTGTTTTCATGGAAAGCAGCTCAGCTATAATAACTTTACCGACGTTGATGCCGCCCTTAACCTGATTGCCGACTTTGAGGAGGATGATCCCACCTGTGCCATTTTCAAGCATACCGTCCCCTGCGGAGTAGCTACTGCCGATGATTTGAATACAGCCTGGTCGAAGGCATTTGCCACCGATACGATGTCGCCATTTGGTGGTATTGTAGTGGTCAACAAAGAACTGGATACAGATACGGCCCGGGAGATTGATGAAATTTTTACCGAGATTATTATTGCCCCTGCTTTCACTGATGACGCTCTTGAATTGCTGCAACAAAAGAAAAACCGGCGATTAATCCGGCTAAAAAAATATCCCAATGCAAAAAACAGCCGGCAATATCGTTCGATCTTTGGTGGAGCCTTGAGTCAGGATGCCGATACCAAGACGATTACAGCATCAGAACTAAAAACAATGACGAAACGGGCACCCGATCACAAGGAAATTGCGGATATGCTGTTTGCTTGGAAAGTCGTAAAACATGTAAAATCCAATGCCATTGTTTATGCCAAAGACCGGCAGACAATTGGTATAGGCACCGGCCAAACCAGCCGTGTCGAAGCATCAGAAATTGCTATTGCCAAGGCCAAACAGGAAGGTCTTTCGCTGGAAGATACCGCTATTGCATCGGATGCTTTCTTCCCTTTCCCGGACGGCGTCGAAGCCGCGGCCGAAGCGGGAGCAACCAGTGTAATTCAGCCGGGAGGCAGTATTCGTGATGAACAGGTAATCGAAGCGGCTGACAAGTTGGACCTTGCTATGGTATTCACCAATAACCGGCATTTCCGCCATTAAATTTGCAACCGAATTTCTTTTTTACTTTTATACCCATTTATTCGCAAATAGAGTGACAAAATTGTATTTTCTCTGTTTAAATTCATTCGGCAATCAAATTGATTACTCCCAGCTCATCTACAAACACTAATCATGGATAGAAACGCAACCAAACAAAAAGAAAATCAGCAAAAGAAAGGGTGGTTCGACTGGCTATATACCGATATCGCTATTGATCTTGGAACCGCCAATACACTCATCTATTCCCGAGGAGAAGGCATTGTTCTCAATGAACCCTCAATTGTAGCTTTGAATATGCAGAACGAGCCGGTTGCTACGGGACACGAAGCCAGGCTGATGCACGAAAAAACACATAAAAATATTCGTACCGTTCGCCCCTTGAGAGACGGCGTTATTGCAGATTTTGAAGTTGCCGAACAGATGATCAGGGGGATGATTGACAAGGTGAAAATGAAATGGTATTCCAGTACCCGCCAAATGGTGGTATGTGTACCCAGCGGCATTACCGAAGTGGAGCGCCGGGCCGTACGCGACAGCGCCGAACACGCAGGGGCCAAATCAGTATTTCTGGTTGACGAACCAATGGCTGCTGCAATCGGTATCGGTCTCAATGTCCATGAACCAATTGGGAACATGATTGTGGATATTGGCGGCGGGACTACCGAAATTGCCGTAATCGCTCTCTCCGGTATCGTATACGCCCAGTCTGTCCGGCTTGGAGGCGATGAGCTCAATGATGATATCATCAACTATTTTCGACGCAATCATAACCTGCTTATTGGTGAGCGTACCGCCGAAAAAATCAAGTGTGAAATCGGTTCTGCCGCTCCCCTCGATGAAGAACTGGAGATGGTAACCAAGGGTCGCGATCTCGTTAATGGAGTCCCGCGCACTCGTCACGTCACCTCCAAAGACGTGCGCGAGGCGATTTCCGAATCGGTCAATACTATTGTTGAATCCATTACTAAATCACTTGAGCAAACGCCGCCAGAACTTTCGGCCGACATCCTGGATCGCGGTATCATGCTGACAGGCGGTGGTGCAAAACTCAAAAATCTTGACAAACTGATCATGGAGACTACGGATCTGCCGGTTCACATTGCCGAAGATCCCCTAACGGCCGTTGTAAGAGGTACCGGGGCCATCCTCGAAGACTTGGAATATTATCGAACGGTCATTTCTTAAACTGGACCAAGGTGAATGCGATTTCGACTCCCACGAATAACTGATGCCAAAGATCACATACTTGCCGCTATACTGCTGATCATCGCCTCGGCGCTGATGATTAGCCGATATCAGGGGGGATTGAATAATCTTCGAAAAGTTTCTATCACCCTGTTCAGTTATCTTGAGGAGCCATTGGCGAATGTTCGCATTTATCGCCAGGCCCTGAAGACCAACACTTATCTTCGCAAGCAGAATGTATTATTACTGGACGAATTAAGCCGTCTGCGGGCAGCCGGCCAGCGCAATGAAGACCTTCGGGAGATGCTTGAATTTAGCTCTGAAAGCAAGCTTCAGCTTTATCCGGTTCAGGTGGTAGGGAAAGAGCTCAACCAGGTATTGAATTCCCTTACCGTTGACGCCGGGACCGAACAGAATATCAAAAAAGGAATGCCGATGGTTTCTTCGAAAGGATTGATCGGGAAGGTGATTTTGAGCGCTCCCGGCTATTCCCAGGTAATGCCCTTTTACAACCGTCTTTTTCGAGTAAGCGCCAAACTGCAACACTCCAACGCATACGGTATCGTTTCGTGGGATGGGGAATCCATTGATGAACTACAACTTACGTCTGTTCCACAGACTGTAGAAGTGGACTCCGGCGAAATTGTCGTTACTTCGGGGTACAGCAACCAGTTTCCCCCGGATATCCCCATCGGTAAAGTAATTCGCACCGAACCGCAGAAAGGAAAGGTCACGCAGATGATTTATTTGGAGCCTTTTGTGAATCTGTATGAAATTGCCGAGGGATTTATCGTCAAGTTCGAGCCCGATACAACTATTGAAAAGCTTAACGAACAATACCAGGATCTGCTGAAATGAATGCCGAGAGACTTAAAAATATTGGCTTGGGGATCGGATTTCTGCTGATACAGATCCTGCTGTTTCGACATCTAAAAATTTACGGTGTTCAGCCCGACCTTGTCCTCATTTTCCTGGTTTGGTATACCGTTCAATATGACCGTACTTCGGCCCTGCTTATGGCAGCCTCGATGGGATTTCTGCAGGACGCTCTTTTAGATTTTTGGGGACTAAACATGTTTACCAAAACGTTACTTATTTTCATGGTTTATAACTATATCCCCAAAAGCCTGAAAAAGAGAATGCTTGTGGGACAGGTTTTTCTGACCATGCTGATTGTAAGTCTGTTTCATAATCTCATATTTTTAGGCTTGAATGCCGTTTTACAAAACTATTCGGGAGAGGTCTTTTTCTGGCGATACCTGTTGGGCAACAGTTTGTATACCGCAGTTATCGCCAGCTTTATTCAGTTATTCCGAACACAATGATCTACTGTTAACATGCAATACCGAAAGAAAAAACGCACGCAGATTTCGATCCGTGTATTGCAGATCGGAGTAATCCTGCTGGGACTTATTATCCTGGGACGATTATTTCAGCTTCAAATTATCGATTACGACACCTACGGCCCGTTGAGCCGCAAAAATTCGTTGCGGCAGGAGATTGTGAGTCCTGCCCGAGGACTCATCTACGACCGTAACGGGAACCTGCTTGTTGACAATGAACCGATTTATTCCATAACCATTACCCCGGCCAGTTACGACAACGACAACACGCCGCTGTTGGCAGACTTGATGAACGTTCCGGTTGAAAAAGTAGAAAAACGCATCGAGGAAGCCCGTTCGTACTCCTGGTACCGTTCCTCCCGGCTATTTACCGAAGTGGATTTTAAGACTTACTCCCTGATTCAGGAGAATATCTGGCAACTGCCGGGTATCGGCCATCAGATTGAAAGCAAGCGTCATTACCCGGTAGATAGCTTGGAAGCTGCGCATATGCTCGGGTATCTTCGGGAAGTATCCAAAGAAGAATACCTGCAAGCCAAAAACTATCATCTCGGTGATAAAGTCGGTAAAAGCGGGTTAGAGATGGCTTACGAAGACGAATTGCGCGGTGAAATGGGTATTCAGTATATCAAGATTAATGCCATGGGCCAAAACCTGGGCTCCTACCAAAACGGGGCCATCGATGAGTCTCCCGAAAAAGGTGCTGACCTATACACTACTATCGATACTGAGCTTCAGTTATTGTCTGAAGACCTGATGCAAGGTAAGCGAGGAGCCATTGTAGCCTTGAATCCCGAAGACGGTTCAGTTTTGAGTATGGTCAGTTCGCCTCAATATGATATTAGAAAACTTTCTGGTAGGATTGATTCCGATTATTGGGCAAAGATCAATTCGGATACCACCGACCCGCTTTTTAACCGTGCTATTTCCAGTCAGCAGCCTCCCGGCTCAACCTTTAAACCGCTGATGGCCCTTATGGGTCTTGAAATGGGATTGATTACGCCCGAAACAGAAATCGATAATCCCGGCTACTATTATCGCGGCCGTCGGTACAATGATCTGGCAGATCCGGGAAAATATAATGTAGGCAAGGCCCTGCAAGAATCAAGCAATACTTTTTTCTTTTGGTTGATGGATCAAATTGCCACTAAAAGAGGTATAGACCACTGGCATGAACTGGTAACCAGTTTTGGACTGGGCCAGCGCAATAACATTGACCTGCCTAATGAATCCGCCGGCACCATTCCCGACAGTACCTATCTGAATCGTATTTTGGGCGAAGGACGATGGGGCATCGGGGATCAGCTGAGCCTTGGCGTGGGTCAGGGCTTTGTTGGCGTCTCACCACTGCAGATGGCCCTCGTAGCCTCAGAAATCGCCAATGGCGGCTATCATGTACAGCCTCATCTGGTTCGGGCCATCAAACAAAATGACGGTGCTGTCAGACTTACCGATCCTAAAAAAGAAAAGATCGAATGGGTCAGTAAAGAAAATCTGCAGGTTGTGCGTAACGGGATGCGAAGAGTAGTCACCGACGGCAGTGGGCGGTATTATGCCGATCTGGATAGCGTAAAAGTAGCCGGAAAAACCGGTACTGCCCAAAATCCACACGGACAGGACCATGGTTGGTTTATCTGTTTTGCTCCTTTGGATGATCCTAAAATAGCGGTAGCGGTGCTGGTAGAGAATGGGGGCTATGGCTCAATCTCTGCAGCTCCCATAGCATCCCTGCTGGTTGAACAATACCTGACCGGTGAAATTGATCGTTCGTACGTCTACAATTACGTGAAGACATTCAAACCCCGAAAACAAAGCAGTAACAGCAGTAGTAGCGAAGAGGATACCGATGAATAATCTCAGAGAACTTAGCTGGTCGCTTGTCGCTTTATGGGCAGCTCTTATCCTGGTTGGCCTGGTAGCTATCTACAGTGCTACACAGGGTCCGGTGGCTGAGTTTCTGCCTACTTATATACAGATTAATTTCTACAAACAGCTTATTTCTTTTGGCATTGCCATCTTTATCCTTGTCGGATTACAGTTCGTTAATCCACGCAGTTTTCAGGAAGGCTCTTATATTTTTTACGGTCTTGGCATTCTTCTTATGGTTGTTACCCTGTTCTTCGGGAAGGAAGTTAACGGCGCCAAAAGCTGGCTACCCATTGGGCCATTTAACCTCCAGGTGAGCGAGCTAATGAAAATCGCTACTATCCTGGCTGTTGCTAACTATCTTACCAGTCGACGTAATATCTCGGCGGAGAACATCAAATCCGCACTTACAACCGTAATGATTATTTTGGTGCCTACCGTTTTAATACTCCTGCAAAACGATACGGGGACGGCCATTATATTTATCGCGATGATTCCCGTCGTTCTGTTCTGGTCGGGACTGCCTTATGGTATTTCACTTTTTATTATATCTCCGGCTATCATCGGATACCTGAGCATTATCGGCTGGTACTGGGGGCTAATCGCGGCCGTAGTGCTCACGCTAATTATTTTCATGCTACAGCACCGCACTTGGCTCACCTTCACCTCTTTTGTGACCGGAATCATGATTGTAATCGGAGTGCAAGTAGCGCTGTTTCAAGTTTTGCAACCCCATCAGCGCGACCGCATTCAAGCATTCACCAATCCTTCGTTTGATCCTCAGGGCGCCGGCTGGAATGTGATACAGGCAAAAACGGCTATCGGGTCGGGCGGCCTCTATGGCAAAGGATTTATGGAGGGTACGCAAACTCAGCTTCGTTTTCTGCCGGAACAGTGGACCGACTTCATTTTCTGTGTTATTGGCGAAGAATTCGGATTCCTGGGTGCCGGCTTCGTTGTACTTCTGCTATTGGGGCTTACCCTTCGTCTGTTGAATGCCGCATCTACGCATAAACATCCCTTTGCCCAGCTGGTGTTCATTGGAGTTACTACGATTTTCTTTACCCACTTCTTTATCAATGTGGGATCAGCAACCGGGTTGCTTCCGGTGATTGGCGTACCCCTTCCCTTCCTGAGTTACGGCGGTTCGGCCCTAATTACCAATACCATCATGCTGGGTATTTGCCTGAACCTGGATTTTTACAAGCGCCAGTTCAGTATTTATCGATAGCTGATCCGTCAATCATCTTTTGTGTCCGCAGCCTAAAGCTTATGCGATGATACTCGGTAGCACCATGTTTTTTCAGACCCTCAAAATGTTTGGGAGTAGGATATCCCACATTCGTATCCCAGCCGTAATAGGGATACTCTTCATGGAGCTCAATCATCCATTCATCCCGATAGACCTTCGCGATAATGGAAGCAGCAGCAATACTCATAGACAGATCATCGCCGCCGACTATGCATTTGTGAGGACATAATCCGGTACTAAACCGATTGCCGTCAACCAGTAAATAATCAGGATTTGCTCCCTCCTGCTGGCTACATTTGTGCATCGCCTTAATTGAAGCATTCAATATATTAAGCTCATCAATCTCTTCGGGTGAACACCACTGAATAGTCCAATAAAGGGCTTCCTCTTTTATTATTCGGGTCAGCCGTTTACGGTCTTCTAACCCGAGCGTTTTGCTATCCTTAATATCCTCGATACTGGTGCCCGGTTCAAATATCACCCCAGCCGCGACCACCGGTCCGGAAAGACAACCGCGTCCAACTTCATCAAGCCCCATCACCCGATCAAAATTTTCGGCCCAAAGGCGCTTTTCGTAGGCCGTTCGGTCCATAGCCCCCTCCTTTTTATTACCCGAATTATTCGTTACCATGAATTATAGTGATGTTCATTCCGTTTAGTAGTCTCCTGCTAAAGTCAACGTTTTTACTATGCATTTCAAGTACCAACAATGGGACGATCGTTTCGCCCGAAAAAGTGGTCAATCACCGTTCGATACTCTATGGGATACTTTCCAGGAACTACTGACCATTGCCAGCGGTGATGTTTCACAGGCTCTTCGTTGGCTCACCGAGCTAGACAAAGAGTACGACATCACCGATCAGTTTGACGATTACGGTTTGGGTGATTTTGTTGATGAACTAAAAGAGCGTGGTTATATCGAACGGGATGACCAGCAACAAACCTTTATCATCACACGTAAGACCGAACGCAGCCTACGAAAGCGATCACTCGAGGAAATTTTCCGCAATCTTGATAAGGGGGCTGCCGGGGGACATCAAACGGTTCATACCGGTCGAGGACTTGAACGTCAACCCGAAACACGCCCCTGGCACCAGGGCGATGATATCGCCAATATTGACAGCGTAGGCACCATGATGAACATGCTGAGACACAGTAATATCGATCAGATGGGCCTGCAGGAAGACGACCTCCGAGTACACGACACTGACCACTATACTTCCATGGCTACGGTTCTGCTGATCGATTTAAGCCATTCCATGGTTCTCTATGGGGAAGACCGCATCACGCCGGCCAAGAAAGTAGCGATGGCCCTCTCCGAGCTCATCTTAAACAATTACGCGAAAGATTCGCTTGATATCATTGCATTTGGCAATGAAGCATGGAAAGTGGAGATCGAAGACTTGCCGTATCTCAAAGTCGGCCCCTATCACACCAATACCCAGCAGGCACTGGAGCTGGCCCGACATACCCTGCATCGCCGAAAATTTACCAATAAACAGATTTTTATGATCACCGATGGCAAGCCTTCCTGTATCATTGAAAACGGCAAAATGTATAAAAACAGCTTCGGACTGGATCGAAAAATCGTTAATAAGGTGCTTGACGAAGCTGTTAAATGCCGCCGCGATGATATCGACATCACGACCTTTATGATTGCTCGTGATCCTTATTTACAAAATTTTGTACGGGAGCTAACCGAAGCCAACAAAGGGCGTGCGTATTTTGCCTCCCTCGATAATCTCGGCGGTTATATCTTTGAAGATTACATTCGAAACCGAAAGCGCAGGGTCAAATAAAAAAGGCGGCCTCTCGAAAGAAGCCGCCTCTAAAACCTTAGAGTACAAGTACGAACCAAATTATTTAGATACCAAGCTCGTTCATCACTTCTTCAGTGATATTGTACTTTTGTTGAGCCTGCTGGGAAGTATACAGAATGATAGCATCCCCCTGGCTGGTGCGACGATTGATTACGTAGGTTAGTCCCATATTTTGAGCAACCGTGCTTACAGCCTGGTCGATTTGATCCAGAAGCGGACCTACCAGCTCCTGTTGTTTCTGCTGGATCTCCTGCTGAATCTGCCCCTGAAACTGCTGTAGCTCAGAATTGAGTTTCCCCAAACGCTCCTCCTCTTTTTGCTTGGCAGATTCCGAAATCACGGATTGTTTCTGCTGATACTCTGAAACCTGCTGCTGGAAATTCTGCTGTTTTTCAGCATATTCCTGTCGTTTTTTGTCAATAAAATTCTGCAGCCGCTGTTGAACAGCTTTCATTTCAGGCATCTTGTTAAGGACTTCCTGAGGGTCTACATAGCCAATCTCAAGATTTTGTTGGGCGTTGGCTTGCGATACGGTAACAAAGCCAATCGCCAGTAGTGAGAGTAGTGATATTGATAGTAGTCGTTTAAACATAATTGATCGTTTTCTGTTCTGTTTAATTCTTAGCGGATGAATCGGATGTATCTTTGATGAGCTGCAATACTTCCTGTGTAATATCCAGCTGTTTACTTGAGGAGTAATAAATTAAATTTTCTCCGGTACTGGTAGCTTCATTTAACACAAAATCTAGGTTTTTATTCTCTGCCACCGTACTAATGGCCTCATTCATCTTATCATATAGCGGTTGCAACAGGGCCCCGCGGCGCTGTTGGATCTGCTGTTGCAGACTCTGCTGATACTGATTTAATGACTGTTCCATTTGTGACAGTTGTTGCTCTTCCTGTTGGATCTGTGCTTCCGACATGCTGCTTTTGTTTTGCTGATAAGCTGCCACAGAATCTTGGAAAGCGGCCGTACGTTGCTGAAGCTCCTGTCGTTTATTTTGAATGAATGTATTCAGTTGCTGCTCAATATCCGACCGTTGTGGCATCTGACTGAGCACTTCCTGGGTATTCATGTACCCGATCTTAATTTGCCCGAATGCCGTCGTACTGAGCACAAATAAAAGCAATAGCGTTGTACCTAGTAACTTTCTTTTCATTGGATCAAAATTATTTGAATTTCTTATTAAGGCGTGTGAGTATAAAAACTATTTTTATTAATTGCTTGATTCATTCAACGTAATACCAAGCTCCTGTAGTACATCCTGATTTAGATTCCACTGCTGACTGCCAACGAGCATGTTTGAGTTCTGAGCACGGTCAAATACAAAATCAAAGTTCTGTTGACTGGCAACAGCATTAATCGCATTAAATACCTTACGCTGGAGAGGTTCCAACAGCTCTTTTTGCTTTTGAAAGTATTCACCGCCAGAGCCGAATTTACTTTCCAAGTACTGCTCCCGCTGATTGATTTTTGATTGAATTTCCCGCTGCTTTTGGGCTTTCACCTCATCCGTATAAAGAATTTCCTTGGCTTCAAAGTCTTCCTTAAGCTGATCGATTTCAGACTGCATCTCTTCAAGACGGCTGTTCCACTGGGAGCTCAACGTTTCCAACTCCTGCTGAATATTCTGGTAGCCCGGCATTTGCTCCAGAATGTAATCGGTATCCACATAGCCAATCTTCTGGTTTTGTGCCGGCGCACTCGAAACTGCACCAAACAACAAAATTGTACCCAGAAAGGCATATGTACTTAATGTCTTCATTAGAATGGAGCACCGATATTGAAGAGGAACTGCCATTCACCGGCCTGAACATCATTAGCAGAACCCGGGTAATTGATACCATCCAGGCGGTAACCGTAGCTAAGATCAACCAATCCCAGAATAGGCAGATAAATACGGGTACCGAGACCGACGGCCCGTTTCAGGTTGAAAGGCGCAAACTCCTGGGTATTCAGATACGCATTACCGGCATCCAGGAACATATAGGGATAAACCTGAGCCTGTTGTTCAGTAACAGCCGGATATCGCAGTTCAAAGGAGTATTTCGAATACAAACGACCACCCACAGCTTCACCGTTTTGGAAAGGTGTAATGGAGCCGTTTTGTCCGCCCGGGAAACCACGCAGATCAATATTGTCATCCAAAAAGCTCTGGCGTTGCTGCAACTGCGTACCACCAAGCTTGAAGCGCTGGAAGTTACTGCGCTGCTTGTTACCCACATAACCAAGGTAACCGTATTCAATAGTATTGGTCATTACCAGCTTACCAACTAAGGTTGTATGATTCTGATAACTGCTTTTCAGCTTATAGTACTGCGAGAATCCGGGAAGCGGCGGAGCCAGTTCAGCCGAAAGCATCAGCTTGGAACCGGTTGTAGGCGAAATAGCATTGTCGGTTGAATTCCTTTCCAGTACCTGCTTGATACTCACAATACTGGAAGTACCTTCAGCCAGAAAACTCGAAGCACCGGCAACATCATAAAGCTGGTAGGTCAACACAGAACGATGCGTAAAGTAATCATCCGGCCACTTCAGGCGGCGGCCGAGCGAAACACTACCAGAAAACAGCTCATTGCGCTGCGAACTGCCACGATACTTAATCAGATCATAACTCATATTAACCCCAAGTGACAGTGGCTTGCCGGACAACCAGGGCTCCTGGAATCCCATACTGTAACTCTGGTATCCGCTGCCGGTCACCTGTACGCCCAGCGATAGTTTCTGTCCGTCGCCGGAAGGTATGGGATTCCATCCTTCACCTCGCAGTGCGCGCTGTATGGAAAAGTTGTTAAAGTTCACTTTGGCAGAAAGGATCAGACCAATACCACGGCCACCGAAACCACCTGAAAATTCAAAGTTATCGGTACTTTGCGATTCATCGAGCTGATAACTGATATCCACGGTATGATTTTCACGATCAGGCACTAGATTCGGGGTAATGGCCTGAGGACGGAAATACCCAAGCTGACCCAATTCGCGGATGGTGCGCACCACGGCTTGACGACTATACTTGTCACCGGGAACGGTTCGAAGCGTTCGTCGGACTATGTCATCATGTGTCTTGGTGTTACCATCGAAGGAAACCCGTTTTACCGTAGCAATTTCATCCTCATAAATACTCATGTGCAGATCCACGGAATCTTCAGCAACAACATCGATTTCCGGTTGCACGTTAAAAAACAGGTATCCGATGTTTTGATACAGGCTGGTAACATCCGGTCCCGACTGGTTCAGGTTCAGTCGGCGATCAAATTTTTCCTGGTTAAAGATCTCCCCTTTCTCAAAGCCCAGCGTTTCGGTGAGTTCCTCATCGGTATATACAGTGTTACCATCCCAGTCGATATTGCGAACCTTATACTGCGGCCCCTCATAAACATTCAATTGCACCTTAATCCCTTCAGCAGGCGTTCTCAACACAAACAGGCGTTTTTGAGTATAGGGAAAGGTATATACCGAATCCTTGGTGATTCGAAAATCAAGGAAGCCGTGCTTGCCGTAAAATTTTCGCAGATTATCCTTGGCAGTCTCGAAGTCTTCCTGCTTAAACGTTTTCTTCGAGAAAAACTTCCACCACCTGTCTTCTTTAATTTCAGATAGTGCTTTTCGCAGCCGGCGATCGCTGTATGATTTATTACCCGCAAAATTGATATCCTTGATCTCCAGCCGTTCACCGGGATCAATATTGAAAGTCACCGTCACGCGATTACGAACAGTATCCGTCTTGGATTTGGCAACATTAATCTTGGTATACCAGTATCCTTTCCCTTTATAAAAACGTTTGATCGTACTTCGTGCCTGAGCCAGAGAAGATTCCGTTACGGCATATCCTTTTAAGAGGGTGATTTTCTCACGAAGATCTTTGCGCTGCGAACGCTTGACGCCTTCAATTTTATATTCTTGCAGGCGCGGCTGCTCCTGTACTATTATCTTCAAATAAATGCCACCGGCTTCACGACGAGTTTGAATAATCTCGACATCCGAAAATAAACCGGTTCGGTACAAGCTTTTAATTGCTCGTCCCAGATCTTCGCCGGGAATAGTAATTTCGGTACCTTCCTGCAGCCCGCTGGTAGCAACTACAAACTGTTTCCTCGAAGTCGTAAGCCCCTGAACCTCCACACCTAATATTTCGAGCTGTTGAGGCATCGTATTCATCGGATTTTCAATATTAATAGAAGCGGTAGAATCCGAATCTGTTTCTTGGGCTAAAAGAGGAGTGCTGATAATGCTGCAGACAAAGAGAGCGAATAATAATTTCTTCACGTGGATTGTTTCTTGAAACAAAATGAGCTTACGTAATTAGATATTGGTTAGGATGTCAGCTCTTGAACGAATCGACTTGGGGATTTCTTTTGCTGATTCTCAGAAAGTTTGCCAAATCGTCGTTCTCGTTTTTGAAAAGATTGGATAGCCTTGTAGAGTTCTTCGCGTCGAAAATCAGGCCAGTATGTTTCTGTAATATACAGCTCGGAATATGCCAACTGCCACAACAAAAAGTTGCTAAGCCGGTATTCACCGCTGGTACGTATAATAAGTTCAGGGTCAGGGATATCGGCCGTCGAAAGATGACCGCTAATCATTTCGTCATCAATCTCTTCTGGTTCTATATCACCTTCTTTAATCTGTACAGCCAGCTTTTTTACAGCTTCGGTGATATCCCAGCGACCGGAATAACTAAGTGCCAGGCAAAGTTGCAATCTGTCATTACCCTCGGTAAGCGAGATGGCTTCTTTCAGCTCACGCTGGCATTTTTTAGGAAAGCGATCGATCTGACCAATAGTAGCCAGCTTAATATTATTCTCGTTGAGGTTGCCTGCCTCTTTACGAAGCGAGGAGGCCAACAAACGCATCAGCGCATTAACCTCCATCTTGGGCCGCCCCCAGTTTTCGGTCGAAAAAGCATAGAGCGTCAAATATTTGACGCCTATCTGGGCACAGGCTTCGGTGATATCCCGAACAGAATCGACGCCGGCCTTATGTCCATAAGTACGGATATTACCCTGACGTTTGGCCCAACGGCCATTTCCATCCATGATAATAGCAATATGTCGCGGGATCTCCCCTTGTTGAATCAGGGAGGCCTGCGATTCCTTATCGCTATCTTCTTGTTCATTATTTGTTAAAGAAATCGGTTCCAATGCGTAATACCCGTATTTTATTAAGCTCTCAATATTAGAGTTTTATCCCCGATATTTCAAGCTTATAACAATTATAATTCACCAATTTTCTCTGTAAGCGTAAGCATTTCGAGCAGAGCCAGGGCCGATTCTGTTCCTTTATTTCCACTATCTCCGGCGAGTCCCGAGCGCTCGCGGGCCTGCTGTACATCATCGGTTGTTAAAACGCCAAACACCACCGGCTTATTACCCGCTACATTCAGGTCGGTTACGCCACGGTTTACTGCATCACAAACGAAGTCGAAATGGGGCGTATCCCCGCGAATCACTGCTCCCAAAGTAATAACCCCGTCAACTTTGGGAAGCAACTGTTTGGTAGTATAAGGGATTTCATAGGCTCCGGGACATTTTGCCACAACAATATTGTTCTCATCTATCCCTTTACCTTTCAGTGCCTGCAAAGCCCCATCCAACAGCTCGTCTGTAATAAATGAGTTCCATTTAGCAACTACAATTCCAATGGTAAATGAGCTGTCATCAGTATTTCCTGCTAATATCTTATGCGCCATAGTTAAACGGTTATTTCTCTTCGTTGTTTCGTCATTCGCTTGAGGCTGTGTACATATTTGGTACTGAGTGTAACGACTCCGAAAAACTTTTGATAATTATCTCCCGAACCGTGAAAGTCACTGCCTCCCGTCTTCAGCAGATTATGTTCTTCAGCAAATTCTTCGATACGTCGCTGCATTTCATAATCGTGGCTGGGATGAATAAACTCGATGCCGTCAATACCCAAGTCAACCAGTTTTTCCAGCTCTTTCCGGCTATACATCTTACCCGGATGAGCAATAACTACAGCCCCACCCGCTTTTTTAACGGCCTCAACTATTTCTTTTACCGTATAGTAATCATTATAGATTTCTCCCAGCGATTCATCGCTCAGGTAACGGATAAAGGCTTCTTTAAAGGAAGCCACATAGCCTTTATCAATCAAAACCGAGGCAATATGAGGACGTCCAATATTAGCTCCGTTTGCCTCTGCCTTAACTTCATTTATATCCACATCCAATCCTTGTTTGGATAGCTGATCAACAATCCACTTTGCTCGCTCCAGCCGGGATCGATAATGATGAACCACCAGGCGTCGTATGGCAGAATGATCCGCATCAAAACAATAAGCCAAAAGGTGACACTCCCGACCGTTAAAATCAGCGGTAAATTCGGCACCGGAGAGTAACTCAATATCCATATCAGCGACCAGCTCACGAACCTTGAGATATCCCTTCACCGTATCATGATCGGTAATGGCAATTGTTTCCAATCCGTGATTTTGCGCATACTGTAAAATTTCCTCAGGCGTAGAACGACCATCCGAAGCAGTTGTATGAATATGTAAATCCGCTTTTGGCACGCTATTGGGTAATATTCAAAATGTCGTTGTATCGGCCGGAATTATGGAGCATATTCACTGCCTGCTGAACAAATCTATCATAGGGCAATGAGGCTGCAGTCTGCCCTTTCTCCCCTTTGTAGCGGGCCACCAGTTCCAGATATAGTTGTTTTTGGATTTGATCCCGCTCATTATCGAAAGCCTGCTCTTTGTGGACCTCAATGCGCTCTTCAAGTGCGGCAATGTGCTTATGGGATTTCTCGCCGGAAAGATTTAGAGTAGAATCTATGCGACTGAGATATCGTTCTGAAGGAGTTTCATAATCAAAGTTATGCCGACGCAAAAAGGCTTTAAAATCCTCATAGAGTGCCTTCGATCCGTATTCAATACCTAGTGATTCATGGTTGGCTGCATATTCATTGGCAAAATCAAAAAACCGGCTTTGTTGAAGCAGTGAGGTTTGCAGCAAACTTGGTGACGGCGTTTGAACCCGGATATCCGGAGCAATACCATCTCCATCATAAACAGTTCGACCATTACGGGTTTCGAAAGATTTTTTCAGCGAGTCCGGCTTTTCGACGGCACTGTTCTTGCTGTCGTGTGTATAGGTTATCGACTGTATGCTGCGTCCGCTCGGGATATAGTAGCGCGAGGTCGTAATTTTGAGAGCCGTATTATATGAGAGGGGCTGAACAATCTGGACAAGACCTTTGCCAAAACTCTGCTCTCCCATAATTACTGCCCGATCAAGGTCTTGCAAAGCACCGGCCACAATTTCCGAAGCGCTGGCACTACCTCCATTCTGCAGAACCACAAGGGGTAATTTCGGCGCCATTGGTTTTTCTTTGGTACGAAAGGTATTGTTATGCTGACTTAGCCTCCCTCTCGTTTCTACAACTACCTGCCCCTGGGGTACGAACTTATCCACGGTCGACACCGCCTCATCCAGTAACCCACCGGGATTATTCCTCAGATCCAGAATCAGTCCGGACAGATCAGCCTCCGAACGCAACTGCTCAATAGCCTTACGGATCTCCTCACCGGAATTTTGTGAAAATCTGCTCAGCAGAATGTATCCTACATCAGCTTGATCACCGACCAACCCGGCATAAGCCACATTTTTCACCTCAATACGCTGACGCTCCAGTTCAAAGGTAAGCGGATGATCGATTCCATACCGTTCAACAGTAAGTGTCACCTGGGTTCCCGGTTCCCCGGTAGTCAGGTCCTGCACTTCGTCGGGAGCCATTTGTACAACCGAAACGCCATTAACCGCAGTAATTACATCTCCCGAACGAATACCCTTTTTGTGAGCAGAATAGCCTTCAATCGGGGCAATTACCACAATCTTGCCGCTGCGAAATCCAACATCGAGCCCTACCCCGCCGTAACTGCCCCGGGTAATGATCTCCATATTTTGATTCTGTGATTCATCAATAAGAACCGTATAGGGATCCAGTGATTCGAGCATCGCATTGATGCCCTTCCGCATAAGCTTTTCCGGATCAACGTCATCAACATAGTGTAGAGAAACCTCTCGATAGACTTCGCTGAAGATGGTAAAATTCTTTTTAATGAGGAAGTAAATATCCGGCTGGCGAACGAATCCTACCAAGGCAACCGATGAAACTACCAAGGCACCGGCAATTATAAACTTCCTCATCTTTGTCATAGAACCGTACGTTACTTAACTCTCAGCTTTTGTCCCACATAAATTCGTGAGCCGTTCAAATTGTTGAGACTCTTGATCTGACTCACCGAAACTCCAAACGAATTGGCGATCTCAATGAGCGTATCGTTACGGCGAACCGTGTAGCTTACCGATCCCCCCGAATTATCAGCCGATGCCAGGTAAGCTTCAGTTACATTCTTTCCGGACCGCTGCTCACGTTCGATCTGCTGTTTTTTACTAAAGGACATGCTGTTGATTTGCCGGTAATAGGCATCTTTTGAACTGGGAACATATACTACCAGTTTCTCGCCGGGTCGAATGGTATTAGACGTATGGTTCCACGAGCGAATTTGCCATGATCGTACGTCGTACCATTCAGCAATATGTCCGATGGTATCACCGCTCTTAACCTTGTAATAGAGTTTTGTTGAATTGGCCGGTTTTTTAGGCTCCGGTCGGGAGCGTGAAGTATTTCCGCGCGGCTGGTTGGTCGGCCGGTTTACGGCAATTTTATCCTGGCTGCCGGGGGCAAGCGGTACTACGATCTTTTGCCCCGGATAGATGGTGCTGGAAAGATTCTCATTGGTCTCATAAAGTGCTCGTACAGAAGTACCATATTTTTGGGCGATATATCCCAGCGTTTCGCCACGATCAACGGTATGCATGGCTACATTCTGGCTTCGTTTCTCTTTGGGGATATCGTCGTAATTCGAAGCAAATTGCTCTTTGGTTCCTTTGGGCAGCTTCAGCGGGTATTTGCTGCCGGGAGGCGTTGCCCAGCGCAGCAGTTCGGGGTTATATTCTTTTAGTTTATCAGTGCTTATTCCCGCGGCTTTCGCAAGCTCATCCAAAGGCATCAGCGGAGCCACCTCATATACATCATAATCATATGCCTCGCCGCCATAGGAGTCTTTAAATCCGAATTTGGTAGGATTCATCTCGATCATTGTTGCCGCAATAAATCCCGGAACATATCCCTGGGTTTCGCGCGGCAGGTAGGAGTACGCTGCCCAGTAATCTTTTTCGCCTGCGGCCCGTACGGCTCGTTTCAGCCCGCGTGGACTTATGTTGTAATTCGCCATCGCCAGGTGCCAGTCTCCCCAAATATTATAAAGGTCTTTAAGGTGCCGGGCAGCAGCACGGGTGGCTTTTTCGGGATCCCGGCGCTCATCAATCCACCAGTTTACTTCAAGACCGTACATCGAGCCCGTAGCCCGGATAAACTGCCACATTCCCACGGCCGAAGCCCAGCTCCGTGCCTCTGGATTCAGCCCGCTTTCTACCATAGCCATATGTATCAGTTCGGTCGGCATATTTTCCTGTCGGAAGATCTTCTTCATCATTGGAAAGTACTTCTCGGACCGTTTCAACCAGGTTTCCATCACTTCGGGTCGCTTAAGCGTAAAATACATCAAGTGACGGTTAACCTGTCGATTTTGAACCAAGGGCACCTCTGTTTTGGGGGTCGTAATATTTTCAGGCAGGTCGTATCCCTCTTTCATCCAATCATCATCGCCGGAGTACAGCTCTTTCTGAATCGCAAAAATCTCTCCTTCCACTTCGTTTGTCGAATCCTTGACGCCGTAAAACTGGCGATATTCGGTCATCACCGAACGATACAACTCGCTAAAACGCGGATCGGATTGTACCTCCGGATAGGTATCCAGCAGGTTTTGCAGTGCGTTCAACGCATCCGTAATATGTTTTTCGGCACTCAAAGGGTCATCCTGAACCTGGGCCTCAATCGCATTCACCTGGATCCGATAGATATCGGCAATGCGGCGCATCACATCCTTTTGAAAGTCATCCAGCTTCTTTTTAACCGGCCGGTCATGTGGGGCAAAATCATCCTCATCCGAAACCATTGGATTATTGTAAGGCAGCGGCTTGGTGGCGATTGGAATTTCTTTTAGCTCTATAGTGGTAGAATCCTGCTGTTGCGCAAATCCCGGTTTCAAGCCAACAATGAATATTAGGATGAGCAGAAGTGGTAACTTGTTTTGCATGGATATATGGATGTATGGAATTTGAGGTTAAAACGACGAGGATTTTAATTCTCTGGGTCTAACATATCCCGATTTCTAGATAGTTGCTAACGAGCAAGACCGATCTTTAGCATACCTAAATTTAGCCCCGATTAGTCGTCCACTTTTGAACGATAGGCCAACGGCGGCCCGTGCCAAAAGCCTTGTCACTCATTTTCAAGCCGGGTACGGCCTGGAATCGCTTATATTCCATCCGGTCAACCATCTCAGTAATGCGGGTGACCGTAGAAATATCAAACCCCCGTTCTGCAATTTCTTCAATCGAAAGCTGTTCTTCAAGATAAGCTTTCAAAATTGGATCAAGAATATCGTATGCAGGCAGCGTGTCCGCGTCCTTTTGATCGGGACGCAATTCAGCGCTGGGTGGTTTCTCAAGAATGCTGCCAGGAATAACTTCCTGTTTAAAATACTCATTATTTAGCCAATGAGCCATTTCAAAAACTTCAAGTTTATATAAATCTGAAATTATCCCCAACCCGCCGGCCATATCACCGTAGAGCGTACAGTAACCGATCGCCAGCTCCGATTTATTACCGGTATTCAGCAGCATATGGCCAAACTTGTTTGAAAAAGCCATCAGCAGCGTGCCACGGATGCGCGGCTGGATATTTTCTTCGGCGACTCCGAAAGAGGTATCGCTAAATAGCGGACCTAAGACTTCCGTGAAGTCTTTATAGATATCCTTTATAGCCAGCTCATGCAGTGTAATACCCAAATTTTCGGCAAGTTTCTGAGAATCAGTAATACTCCCCTCTGAAGAGAATTTCGAAGGCATGGTAATACCCACTACGTTTTCGGCCCCCAAGGCTTCCTTTGCTATGGTTGCCACCAGGGCCGAATCAACACCACCGCTGAGCCCCAGAACTACCTGTTCGGCAACACCAGTTTTTTGCAGATAATCCCTCAGCCCTAAAACCAAGCCGTGAAACATCTGTTCGATTTTCTGTGGCACTTCGGGTGGTGAACTGCCGAGGCTTGTCAGCAAATCGGCATCAGGATTCCATTCAACATCAATAGATGCGGATTTAAAGATAGGAGCCCGGGCTACAATATCACCCTGCCCGTTTAGGGCCATCGAGTCTCCATCCGAAACAAGTTCAGTATTTCCTCCAACTTGATTGGCATAGAATACAGGAATGCCATATTTGCGGGCATTTTGCTTAAGCATACGCTGTCGGCTGAGGGGTTTATCACGACTGTAAGGCGAGGCCGAAATATTAAATATAGCTTCAGCGCCTTTTCCAGCCAGCTCCTCCACGGGACTGACTTCATAGCTTAAATATGAAAGCTCAAAATTATGCCAAATGTCTTCGCAAATCGTAATGCCAATCTTCCGTCCTTTGAATTCTACGCACTCAAAGGTTTTACCGGGTTCAAAATAACGAAGCTCATCGTACACATCATAGGTTGGCAACAAGGCCTTGTGTACCTCGGCTGACAATTTGCCGTTCTGAACCAGCAGTGCACTATTAAAGCTTTTTCTGCCATATCCCTCATTGGCTCGCAGCGTGCCAAAAAGAACGGCGGTATTTCCGGAGTTGCTTATGATTCTGTCATTGATATCATAGACAGCATTCAAAAAATCCCGCCGCTCGACCAAATCCATAGGCGGATAGCCGCAAACCACCAGTTCGGGCAGCAACAGCAAATCAATATTATCATTTTCAGCTTTTTGAACGGCCTCTTCAATCAGAGAATAATTCCCTTCCAGGTCTCCAATTGTAGGATTAAGCTGCGATAAACAAATCTTCATGAAAAAAGAGAATCAATTTTTGCTATTTGCAGAGTACACCTGCTTGCCGGCTACCCAGGTCTGCAACACTTTGGTCTGCCAAATTTCGCTGGCCGGCACTTCAAAAAAGTCGCGATCAACAAGGATAAAATCGGCCCATTTCCCCGGTTCCAAACTTCCCAATACTTCTTCCTGATGGCCGGCATAGGCCGCGTCAAGCGTGAAAGATCGAAAAGCCTGCTTTCGGGTCATGCGCTCCGAGGGATACCAGCCACCTTCGGGATTACCCTGGTGATCCTGACGCGTGACGGCCGAATACAATCCGTAAAATGGATTTACGTCCTCCACGGGAAAATCGGAACCAGATGGAACTACCGTCCCCTGATCCAGGAAGGTCTGCCAGGCATAAGCTCCCTCCATGCGATCTTTACCAATGCGATCTTCTGCCATATTCATGTCACTTGTGGCGTGCGTGGGCTGCATAGACGCAATAATATTCAATTCTTTAAATCTGGGGATATCTTCCGGCGCTACAATTTGGGCGTGTTCGATACGATTGCGCAAACCCTGTTCTCCCAGGCTATCCTTGGCATTGGCAAAAGCATTCAATACTTCGCGGTTTGCCCGGTCTCCGATAGCATGAATATTGGTTTGAAAACCGTTCGACATCGCCTTTAGTACCATCTTATTCATCTCCTCCTGCGAATGGAAAAGCAAACCCCGATTGTCGGGATCATCCGAATAAGGTTCCAGCATCGCAGCACCGCGACTTCCCAGGGCTCCGTCAGCATACAGTTTAACACTGCGAAGTGCCAGCATATCATTGTCATAGGAATTGATGGGGCCGTTTTTTGCCAGCGTATCAAAGTTTGCACCGGTACCCCGAATCATAGCATAAATGCGGGTACTTAAGCGATTGCTATCTGCAAAATCTGTATATAATCTCCATGTCTTAACGTCGATACCGGCGTTATGGACACCAGTCAGCCCGTGGCTTCGCATCTGCTGCAGGGCTTTTTCGAGGGCCAGCTCCTGCTCTTTTCGAGTTCGCTCGGGAATATGAGATTCCACCAGTTGGGTGGCCCCATCCACGAATACGCCGGATGGATTCCCCTCGTCATCACGAATGATCTTGCCGCCTTCGGGATCTTCGGTTTCACTGCTAATACCGGACACCTCCATTGCCCTGGAATTAGCCCAGGCCGCATGCCCGTCAACGCGGCTAAGCCAGACCGGCCGGTCACTGACCACCTCGTCCAGCTCTTCGGCCGTGGGAAAACGATTAATATCCCAGTGCGTATGGTTCCATCCCCGCCCTCTTATCCATTTCAGATCAGGATATTTTTCTGCATAATCCTTGATGCGCTGCAGGGTTTCTTCCAGGGATTGCGTGCCGGTCAAGTCAACCCCCATCTCCTGATAACCCAATCCCATAATGTGAGCATGCGCATCCGTGAGACCAGGCAATAATACCTTACCATTTCCATCAATAACCTTGGTATTGGCTTCCTCCTGAAAGGTAGTATCGTTGTATACATCCACAACCTTCCCTTCGGCGAATGCCAAAGCTGAGAACTCCCTGAGATCGCCATCATAAAATGTATACCCGTTCACATTTTGAATGACAGTAGTTTGGGGTTTGCCACTATCCTGACACGAAATACCAAGCATAGCTATACCAATTAGCAGGATGAATACAGGACGAATACTGAACATTATGGTTCCGTTAGTTGGGATTTTAAGCTTCTAAAGGTATGACAATCAGGATAGGATAAAAAATTGTTTACAAGGCATTACTGCTTTGAAAACAAGCTGAATTCCCCTCGGTGTTCCCAGTTCTCCAGCTTCTTTATGATGCTGGGAGGTGCAAACTCAAGATCCCTTAACTCATCAATTGCTACCCACTGCAGATCATGCAAAAGCTGGCGGTTCCAGGATAGTTCCGGATCCTTGCCAAGCTTTTCTGTGCCGCTGATTAGCTTTACCTGGAAATAGCACTCAATAGCGTGGAACGGCCGCTTAACCAACTCATTAACATGAACAAGCTGCTGAACTTCAATCGAGAGATTGGTTTCCTCTTTAAACTCCCTTCTGAGGCATTCCCTGATCGGTTCCCCAAACTCCAGTCCACCACCGGGCGGGGTCCAGATCAGTTTTTCGGTCACCGGTGAATGAATTTGAGCCAGCAGAATCTTGTCGGCCTTCATCAAAAGGCCACATACCCGAACCCGAATCTTATTGCCAAATGGTGACTGATCAGCTACCATATTCCATGCATTAGTTGATGACTACTTCTTCCTGCTTAACCGGAATATTGAGATTATGTTCTTTGGCGTATTTAAGGCTTGCCTTCACAAAATCCACAAACAGAGGCTGCGGATTATTGACGGTAGAACAAAGCTCCGGATGAAACTGAACGCCTACAAACCAGGGATGGTCAGGCAATTCAATAATTTCTACCAGATCCCTTTCAGGATTGAAACCGACCAGATTCATCCCCTCTTCGACCAGTTTATAACGCAGGTTGTTATTCACTTCATAACGGTGACGATGACGCTCCTGAACAAATTCCTTCCCGTAAGCGGCAAAAGTTTTCGTATCCTTCCTGATCTTGCAATCATACAAGCCCAGTCGCATTGTTCCGCCTTTATCTTCAATATCTTTTTGATCGGGCATCAGATCGATGATCGGATATTCGGTTTCTTCATCAAACTCGGTACTGTTGGCAGTAGGCCATCCGCATACATCGCGGGCAAATTCGATAACCGCGCACTGCATACCCAGACAAATACCGAAATAGGGTACCTTATTTTCCCGGGCATATTTGGCGGCGGCCAGTTTCCCGTCAATTCCGCGTCCTCCAAATCCGGGAGCCACCAACACTCCTGAAACGTTCTTCAATTTCTTTTTGACATTACTTTCAGTAAGATCATCGGATTGTATCCACCGAATATTTACTTCACAATCGTTAACCGCTCCGGCATGAATGAAGGCTTCTACTATTGATTTATAAGCATCGTGATGCTCAACATATTTTCCTACGAGTGCAATGGAAATTTCCGTTGATGGATTTCGAACTGCTTCCACAAAACCAATCCATTGCTCCAGATCGGGCTCGCTGGCTGTAAGCTGCAGCTTTTCAATGACACGTTCATCCAGACCCTCGCCCTGCATCAGCAGGGGTACCTGGTAAATACTTTCGGCATCAAGTGAAGCAATCACGTCTTGAATCTCCACATTGCAGAACTGGGCAATCTTTTTGCGGATAGTCTCGTCCAGTTCATACTCCGATCGCGCCACGATAATATCCGGCTGAAGTCCGCTTTCTGAAAGGGTCTTAACGGAGTGCTGGGTGGGCTTCGTTTTAAGTTCGCGTGCTGCCGACAGGTATGGCACCAGCGTCAGATGAATAGAGAGCGTGTTTTTGCGTCCTACATCGTAGCGAAGCTGGCGAACAGCCTCAATGTACGGCAGACTCTCAATATCACCGACCGTACCGCCGATCTCGGTAATGACCACATCATAATCACCGGATTCACCAAGCGCCAAAATATGCGATTTAATTTCATCGGTTATATGCGGAATTACCTGTACGGTTTTGCCCAGATAGGCCCCCTGGCGCTCTTTGGAAATAACATCGTTGTAAATGCGACCGGTAGTCACATTATTTTCCTGGGAGGTTTTGATATCGAGAAATCGTTCGTAGTGCCCGAGGTCTAAATCCGTTTCGGCCCCGTCTTCGGTAACGTAAACCTCTCCATGCTCGTAGGGATTCATGGTTCCCGGGTCTACATTAATATAGGGATCAAGTTTTTGAATGGTGACACGTAATCCGCGAGCAACCAACAGTCGCCCCAGAGAAGCGCAAATAATTCCCTTTCCCAATGAAGATGTAACTCCGCCAGTAACGAAGATATATTTAGTGGCCATGAATAAGGTCGGTTTGTTTAGGTAAAATCAAAAATAGAAGGTTTACACTCACCATTCAAATAGATGCCTTCATTTTTTCAATTTTTTTTTGACAGAACATCTCCCACACTCAGCAACTTTCACCAAAGTGTTTACTAGTCAATTCCAATAATACGAATATCATCTGCCCCACCTCTTCCAAACAAGAGGAGCAGTTATTATCACTTTGTTGTTTCCAGAAGATTTAACAACAGATCTGGTTTATTGGTGAACATGCCGCTAACGCCCACGGCTTTCAACTTTTTCATCTTGCGAATACCATTCACGGTATAAATGAAGGTAGGGATATGATGTTCCTGTAAATCTGCCACCCATTTTCGGCTCAGCTGTCGGTGGCTGCAGTTAAAAGCATCCGCCCGATACTTGTTTACGAGCTCATGGGGCATCATCTTGTTGGATTGTGAAGGATCGTATAAAATCGCGACAGGTATATCGGAATCTAATTCCCTGAGATGAGCTACAGCCCGGTAATCAAAACTGGAGAAGAGCACGTGGTCTTCCATGCCGTATTTTTTTACCAGCTGCAGGCATTCCTCTTCAACACCTCCTTTCACCGAATCGGTCACAGCTTCGGTTTTTATCTCAATATTCAGGGCTATTTTGCCACTTGCGAATTCCAGCACTTCCTCAAGGGTAGGTATACGCGTGCCGGTAAAAGCTCGATCAAACCAGGAGCCCGCATCGAGCTTCTTCAATTCTTTAAGCGTATAGTCCGAGATGATTCCCTGGCCGTTGGTATGATCCTTCAATTCCGCATCATGAAATACCACGGGAACACCGTCCTTCGACATTTGTACATCCAACTCAATCATGTCGGCATTCAGTTTCAGAGCACCACGAAACGAAGGCATGGTATTCTCGGGATAATAGGCGCTGGCTCCCCGATGAGCGATTACCAACAGATCATAAGGGGTTTGATGATACAACTCCGGTAAATTATGTTCGGTAGATGACATCGGGGCTTGGGCAAATAAATTGGAATAAATAAAAAGCGTTAGAACAGTCAGGCACCATCCGCTAATCTTGGTACTGCTGCTTCCAGTGCATGTAATCGATAAGCTCATCAATCTGTCTTTGTTGGTAGAAAATTAGTCCCACATTAATTAGGAACACCGCTACGATAATGTAAAAAAAGGTGTTACTCAACTGGGTGATATTGTAAAAAAAAGAATAGCCGAAAATAGGTATGATTGCAATATTTACGGCGAGCTGGATCCACTTTGTGCGCTTACGCTTATGTAGAGCATCGATCTTCCCCTCATCGGACAGAGAGAGCTCATCTTTTTTTAAGTGAATTTTTAGGTAGGATTGAAGCTGTTCCTGCTTTTCGCTGTTGCTAAAATCGGTCATCTTAATTCTTTGCTTCCATAACACGACGCATGGCATTGCGCAATAACATGTTACGACTATTGGATTTTGACAGCGTAATATACACAAGATACAATCCAATCATAGCAGTTATACTGGCAGCCATACTCATTACCGTAGAAAGCCACAAAGGCTCAACTAACCCCAGCACCGATACGGTCACCACAAACAGCCCCATGAACACCTGACAAAGTCCAGCAATCAACAGAAAGGTACTCATTGAATGACTACGATTTACGAAGTGTGAAATTCGTGAATTTCTTATATCCTTCTTACCCCCTTTAGATGCATTTGGCGGTATGAACCATTCACTTTTATGGCTATGTTTGTCCATAACAAGACCCCTTTTTAATAATCTGTTACGCTTTCTATAAATTAACCGAAATTCTCAGGATATCAATCACATAAATCGCATGAATTCATCCGAAACAAATATTTACATCTACGGACGCCACACTATTGAAGAAACGCTGGAAAATGAGGCGGATCGCATTGAAAAGATTTACGTCCGAGATTCCGTGCACGACAATCAGATTTCCAAAGTATTCAGGCTTGCTTCCGAATATCGCATACCGATTTCGCATGTCCCCGGTTCCAGGCTTCATGAGATGGTCGGGAACGTGAATGATCAGGGCGTGGTGGCGATGATGAGTAAAGTTTCCTATCTGGATTTCGGCGAATGGCTGGATACCGTTGATACTTCCACCTATCCCGCTGTATTGCTTTTGGATGAAATTGAAGATCCGGGCAACCTCGGGGCGATCTTACGAACCGCTGCTGCTGCAGGCATATCCGCCGTACTCGTACCCAAACACCGGCAGGCTCCGGTTTCTGGTGTAGTCTACAAGACCTCTGCAGGCACTGCCGGACGCATTCCCATCGTACGTGCCGGCAATCTCAATCAAGCCATTATGAAGCTAAAAGATGAAGGATTCTGGATTGGCGGACTGGATATGGACGGCGACCAAAACTTGTGGGACCTTGAAGTGGATCGGCCATTGGGCTTTGTAGTGGGAAATGAAAGCTCCGGCATCAGCCAAAAGACCCTGGAACACTGTGACTACAAATTCCGAATACCGATGGAAAACCGGGTGGAATCGCTCAATGCCTCCGTAAGTGCTGCACTGCTGTGTTACGAGTGGAAACGAAAACGATAAGCAAAACTTTTCTATTCTTCGCCTGCAGACATGGCTTCTTCCCTATAGATAGTTACCGCTTCCAACCCAACTACGACGGCCATGACAAGACTTCCTACAAAAAAACTCATCCTCAAATAAAATGTTATTTATTGCTGATTATCTGTCGTTTCAACAGCATCGAATAAGCTTCCGTTTCCGTTCCAGAATATTTTTTAATCGTAAATCAGGTAGGGACTTCTTTGCTTTCTAAAATGCTGTATTTGCTGTTGCCAATGCTTGGTATAGGATCCTTCATTCAATTCCTGTAGAAATTGCGAACGATCAATGCCCGTCAGTTTTTCGATAAAGCTGCTGACTTCGGCATCCGGGGTCGCTTCAAGTATGGTCTTAAATAACTTCATTCCTAATCGCAGGGGGTCGAAGGCATCCGGATCGGTAACCTGCAGTTCAATGCCATAGCATTTTTCACCTTCAAAGTCGGGATGAGCAGCTTTTCCGGGTATAGAATGAGGGGTAAATGAAATACGCTCAATACTCACACCGGAAAACGCCCCACGAAGTTCGGCGATATCAGACATTCCCAGCTCCGTTCCGGGGGCACCGATTGTCAGGAAAGGATCGGGCGTGCCTCTTCCTTCAGAAATAGTTACTCCTTCAAAAAGAACCGTTCCCAGATACACAAATGCATGTTCAAACGTCGGAAGGTTGGGCGAAGGAGGAGTCCAGTGTAAACCAGTATCGGGCCAGCGCATAGCGCGCTTCCACCCTTGCATCGGGATCACCCGCAGTTGGGCCTGCTCTGCGTTGGCTATCCATCGCTCGCCAACCATCATCTTGGCCAGCTCTCCCAGCGTCATCCCGTGAATCATCGGAATGGGATAGGCCCCAACAAAAGATTTGTGTTTATCTTGCAGCATCCAGCCAGAAATATAATCACCGCCTGCTGGATTCGGTCGATCCAGTACCCAAACCGGAATATTCTGCGAAGCCGCGGCCTCAATAATATTACCCAGAGTTACATTATAGGTGTAGAAACGCGCGCCTACATCCTGCATATCGAACAGCAGCATATCTACCTTTTCCAGCATCTCAGGAGTCGGCTTTTTGGTGGAGCCATACAGGGAATAAACAGGCAGTCCCGTAGTTTGATCAATACCATCTTCGATAGTCTCTCCTGCTCCCGCATCACCGCGGAAACCATGCTCCGGGGCAAACAAGGCCGTTACATTCACCCCACTGGCCTGCAGGGTATCCAACATATGTGCGCCATGAACACGTGCGGTGGGATTCATTACGAGGCCTACGCGCTTGCCGCTCAACTCTTCCAGGTGTTCATTCAATAAAACCTGAGCTCCCGTGGTCACGGGAGGCTCAGTTAAAGGGAGGGGTTCCGTCCGGCATCCCTGCAAACCTATTATGAGACTCAGTAACACCAGGGATGTAACGAAACGAAGATACATACGTCTATGCTTTATTGGCTACCACTTCGGCTTCGCTAAAAAAGAAAGCAGCTTCCTTTTTGCCATTTTCAACAGAATCGGAGCCGTGAATAATATTTTCACCCACACTATCGGCAAAGTCGGCGCGGATGGTTCCTTCGTCGGCCTCTTCGGGATTGGTGGCACCAATCAGTGTACGGAAATCATCAATAGCATTTTCCTTTTCCAGGATCATGGGCACGCAAGGGCCGCTGCTCATAAATTCGCACAGTTCTTCGTAAAAAGGTCGCTCCTTGTGAACCGCATAGAATCCGCCGGCCGTATCTTTGGTCAGGCGTGTCATCTTCATTGCTACAATCTTAAATCCCGCTTCCTGTATACGTCGGGTCACTTCTCCAATCAACTCTTTTCGTACACAGTCCGGTTTTAGGATGGTAAGTGTTCGTTCAATAGCCATAAATAAATCTAAAAATTTGTAACGATTATCGTTTTCAGTTCTCTATTTAATAAAGACGATAAATATAACGCTTACTTCACTATTTCCCGAAGGGAATTGGTAAGTGTCATTTACAGGGACAAATATCAGGGATCAATGCGGAAACGACGGCTTACTCACATCTCATGGAAGTGGCAGCTCCAATCTACGCCGGAACAACTCTGGCCGCTGCTTACCGATACCAATCGGTTGTTCCGGGATCTGAATCAACCCAGCATTCATGAAACGCACTTCTCACAACATGCCGAACCATCCTGTGCCCAGTTGGCATACGACGGTATCAACCGGTATGAAATGTGGGAGGAAGAACCCTATGAATGGGAGTTTCCCTATCGATTTGGCGTGGTAAGACATTATCAAGCCGGCCCTTACAAGGATGTGAAGATGCAAATGGATTTACATCCCGTCCAAAATGGTACCGTCCTTGAAATTGACTTCTGGTTGCAACCCAGGCTAGGTATCCTTGCCACAATCAGCACTTTCAAACTAAAAACCATATTTAAAAGAAAGCTTAAAAAGACTATTTCCCAGTATGATCGACAGGCTTCAACGGGTGGCAAGACCTCGATCGTAAAAAAGGAAAAGCAGTTAACACGAGGCGGCGAAAAACGACTCCAGCAAATTGAAGAAGAACTTTACAATAAGCAGGTTAATGCTTCGGTAATTTCACAACTCGTACACTTTATTCGCTTTGCCGATGATATGGAGCTCAAAAGCTTTCAGCCTCTGGAGCTCGCTAAACACTGGGATATGAGCGCCCATGAAGTCCTGAAAGCATGCATGCAATCCGCTAAAGCGGGCCTCTTAAATCTCAGTTGGGATCTCCGCTGTCCAAGCTGTCGAAGCGTTCAGGAATCGGTCGCTTCTCTAAATCAGGTTTATGAACCGATTTTTTGTGAACATTGTGAAAAAGAGTTCAGCATTAACTTCAACAAAACCATTGAGCTCAGTTTTTCACCGCATCCGCTCATTCGCAAAATTGAACCCAAGACCTACTGCAATCGCGGCCCGCAATCAAAGCCCCATATCGTCGTCCAACAATTTTTAAAGCCCAGTGAACAGTACTTCGTCAAAACGACTTTACCGGAAGGAACATATCTGCTGCGAGCAGATCAGCTGGAGGGAACTGCCATCATTCATGTAGACAATAATGGCACCGATACCGTCAACATAGCCCTGCATTCCTGCGGGCTCAACGGTGAGGAGATCACCATTACCTCCCACCCCAACCTCAGTATTGAGAACATATCTGAAACCAAGCAGCTTGTTTCCATTGAAAAGAAATCCTGGGATCCCCATAGGGTAAGTGCCGCCAAAGCTACTTCCTCTCAGCTTTTTCGGAATCTGTTTTCCAATGAAGTGCTCCGCAAAGGCGAAAAGATATCCGTGGATAATCTGACACTGATGTTTACAGACCTATTCGAATCCACGAATATTTATAACAACGAAGGCGATGATAAAGCCGTAGGACAGGTTATACAGCATTTCGAGATCCTGGAGCGGGCTATCGCCAACGAAGAGGGGGCCATTGTCAAGACCATCGGTGATTCGGTAATGGCCGTGTTCTGCGAACCTGAACAAGCGATGCGAGCTTATATCAAGGCCCAAAAAATGCTTTCTCATCTCGAAGGATACAAGAACAACTTGTACCTCAAGGCCGGAATTCATCACGGGAGTTGTGTTGCAGTCAATCTCAATAATCGCATCGACTTTTTTGGTTCAACCGTCAATATTGCCTCCCGATTTGCCGATTATGCCTCTGAAAATGAGGTAATCCTTTCTCAAAAAATCTTCGAAGATGGCAATATTGAAGAACTGCTTGAAGAGACTCAGTGCAATAGTTCAATTAAAAATATTGCTACCGCCCTTAAAGGTTTTAACTCGGAACCTTTCCTGATTAAAAGTATTAAAATTGATCATTCACCGCTGCGGCTCGCCATTTAATTGCATTCCTTCCCATTTGGGTGCTATCCGTTCTCTGTTTAGCTTATGAGGCGACAGGCGAGATCAAAATAAACCGTTCCGGAATTTTTATTTAATCACTTTATCATGGCAAATCCTCAAAGCACAGACTCATCGACTAAACAACCGATTGCCCCCGGTGCCAAGCAGATGGGGAAAACCAAAAATATTGCTCTCATCGCACACGATCACCGCAAGAAAGACCTGATCGACTGGTGCGACTTCAATTCTGAATCCCTAAAAGTACACAACCTGTTTGGAACTGGAACCACCGGTAAGATGATTTCTGAAAAAGTCGGACTGGATGTACATCGTTTCAACAGTGGTCCGCTGGGCGGGGATCTGCAAATCGGTGCCGCTATTGCTGACAACGAAATTGATATGATGATTTTCTTTTGGGATCCCCTGCAGGCCCAACCTCATGATGTAGACGTCAAAGCCCTGTTGCGCATTGGCGTACTTTACAATATTCCGATGGCCTGCAATCGCTCATCGGCTGACTTTATGATTTCAAGCCATCTGCTCGATGAAGAGTACAAGCGCTTTCTGGTTGACTATAGTAAACGTTTCACTAAAGACATCGACGACTCGTAATGGATTCAGATTCAGTACAACAAGACTGTAACCATCTGGAAAATGAGTCCAGCCCCTACCTGCTGCAGCATGCCGACAATCCGGTCCATTGGTATCCCTGGGGCGAAGAAGCCTTCGAAAAAGCACGTCGGGAGGATAAACCGGTCTTCGTTTCCATCGGCTATGCCACCTGTCATTGGTGTCACGTAATGGCGCATGAGTCTTTTGAGGATAAGGAAATTGCCTCCCTCATGAATGAGGCGTTTGTAAATATTAAAGTGGATCGAGAAGAGCGACCTGATATCGACAATACCTACATGCTGGTTTGCCAGATGATGACCGGCCAGGGAGGCTGGCCGCTCAACGTACTGCTTACCCCCGACAAGAAACCCTTTTATGCTGCAACCTATATTCCCCGAACCGGCCGTCATGGACGTCCGGGCATGCGAGAACTCATCCCATGGATCTCACAAATTTGGGAAAATGAACGGGAGAAGATTGCCAATTCCACCAATGAAATTATAAACGCCTTTAAAAAGTCCAATGCTTTTGAAGCCGGTGAAGCGTTAGGCCGTGAAGTACTTGAAGAGGCCTACCTCAAATATCGAAAGCAGTTTGATGAAGAGTATGGCGGTTTCGGTTCCTCCCCGAAATTTCCGAGCCCTCATAACCTCATGTTTCTGCTTCGTTATGCAAAGCAAAATCCCGATTCTGACGCCTTCCCAATGGTTGAAAAGACCCTCACTCAAATGCGCCGGGGCGGAATGTTCGATCATGTGGGATTGGGATTCCATCGCTATTCCACTGATCGGGAATGGCTCGTTCCTCATTTCGAGAAGATGCTCTACGATCAGGCAATGCTGCTGATGGCTTATACCGAGGCCTGGCAATTGTCCGGCAACGAACTCTTCAGCCAAACGGCCGGAGAAATTGTCTCCTACCTCAGCCAGAAACTGCAGGACGAAAACGGCGGCTACTATTCCGCCGAGGATGCCGACAGTGAAGGTGAGGAAGGCAAATTTTATGTATGGACAGTCAACGAAATTCGTGAACTGCTACCGGCCTCTCAGGCAGAACTCGCCATAGAAGTGTTTAACCTGAACGAAAGAGGAAACTACAAAGATGAAGCATCCGGTCAGCGAACAGGGAAAAACATTCTGCATCTAACCATGTCAGTCAAAGAGCTGGCAGAAGAACGCGATATGGATGAATCCCGGCTCGGCGCAGAGTTGGAAGAGATACGCTCTACCTTACTGGAAGCCCGGCAGGAACGTGTGGCACCCCTGCTGGATGACAAAATACTTACCGACTGGAATGGATTAGCCATTGCCGCTCTTGCCAAAGCCGGTCGAGCTTTGAATAATCCCGAATATATTGATCAGGCTGAACAATGCTGGTCCTTTATCAAAAAGACCATGCTTGATGATAACATGACACTCCGGCACAGGTATCGTAACGGCGACGCTGCTATTGAAGGCCATGCCGACGATTACGCCTTTGTAATCTGGGGACTCATCGAACTCTATCAAGCCACATTTAACACCGATTATTTACAACAGGCTATTCCCCTGAATCAGGCTTTTATTGAACGCTTTTGGGATGAGGAGAAAGGCGGATTCTATTTCACCTCTGCCTCGGCCGAAGAGCTGTTGGGTCGAAAGAAAGAAATTTATGACGGCGCGATGCCATCCAGCAACTCCGTTGCCATGCTCAACCTCATGCGTCTTGGACGCCTAACCGGCAAAACCGAGTGGGAACAAAGAGCCAGCGAATGTCAGAAGCTCTTTTCTTCAGATATCAAAAAAACACCCACCAGCTTTGGCATGGCCCTGCAAAGCGTCTTTTTTACCTCAGGAAACGCGCAGGAAATTATCATTTCAGGAGCGAGAAATCAGAAAGACACCAAAGAATTCCTGGAACCCTTAAACCACCGATTTTTTCCCAATGCGGTTGTACTGTTAAATGATCCCAATGAAGACCGGCTTGCAAGCCTGGCACCTTTTGTCTCGGATTTCGGGATGAAAGAAGATCAAGTTACCGCCTACGTTTGCCAGAATTACAGCTGCGAGCTGCCGACTGCCGATCCTGAACAAATGCTGGAGCTAATAAAAGATTAAGAAACCCCTTCACCCATTTATAAATTTTTAGTTATCTGATCCGGTAAGCATTAGCACCGTCACTTCAGGCGGTGCGTCATAGCGAATGGGACCCAGTGTAAAACCCAGTCCGTTGTTCACGTGGATAGGCATTCCCTCTTCATGGTACATCCCGCTGACAAATCGCGTCTCGCGTTCTGAGGCGGAAAAACTCATCCCCATAAAAGGTACACGAATCTGCCCTCCATGCGTATGTCCAGCCAGCATCAGGTCATAATTATGCTGGCGTGCTCCGCTAATCAGACGACCTTTGACCTGGTGAGAAGCAAAGATCTTAAGTGATGGATCTCCGGAGACCGCCATCAGCGAATCTACGGTTTCGGGATTGGAATCTTTGCTGTATACCTGCGTAACCCCGGTAATCAGCGCCGAATGAAGGCTGTCGATTTGCAACGCATAATTTTGATCACGTAGTAAAGGGATCTTCTGATTCGAAAGCGCCCGTTCGATATTTTCCGTGCCCGCCCAGTAGTCATGATCTCCTACTACGGCAATGACTCCGTATTTTGCCCGGGCTTTCCCCAGTTCTTCAGCTGCCATTTTTATGTAGTCAGTACCGTATGAGATAAGATCACCGGTGAAAATAATTAGATCCGGTTGCTGCTGATTAACTTTTTTGATGTAGCGCGCGATATCCTCCCGCCCGGTATACTCATCACCCTGAATATCTGTGATGTGCATGATTTTAAATCCTTCCAGCGATGCCGGCAGCCCCTCTACCTTAACAGTCTGCTTGTCCGTTACAATCTGAGTCGTATCATGATACACCTTCCAGGCGGTATAGCTGAAGATGATTACAAATAACAGCATGGCAATCTGCCCGTGGTAACGGCCAATTCGCTGCTGATCAAGCGAAGTAAACCGGGATAGAAATTTAGCTGCATCTGCCAGGATCAAAGCTGTTGCCAGCTGGAATACAAAGACCAATCCAAACCAGAACCAGTAGGTTACCGGATGAGGATACCCCATCACATCAATACCGCCGGTCAGGTAAAAATCCAAGCCCCCACTCAAGGGAAAAATGTAAAAAGAGCACAGGATCGCAGGGATCACAAATTTCAAGACTCCCTTGGCTTTCCATTGCTTTTGGGATATGTAATAGTAGCGAAATGCAAGATAAAGTATAGCTGGTGCCATCAGTACCGACACCAACACCGTCATTCTAAGTAGCCAGGGCAAAATTCAAATAGTTCAAAAGTTCTTGTTATATTTTCGGAGATTATCCTAACAGATTTTCCCCATTCGACCAAATTTCTTTTTTAATCAAATCCGCTTCGCACTTTTTTGCGTAGTTGTATCATAAGATGACAACGTGCTGATATTCACCATACTTGCCACCATCGGGAAAGCCATGCACGGGGATTCCGATGATGAGATAGAATTGATGAAGCGTATTCAGGCTCGTGATGCCGATGCTCTCGAGGAGTTATATGAATTATACCACCGTTTGCTTTTCGGAATGGTGCTCTCGATAGTAAAAAAACGCGAGGAAGCGGAAGATATGCTGCAGGAAATATTTGTTAAAATCTGGAATAAAGCCGAGTCTTTTGATCCGGAACGAGGCAATGCTTACAGCTGGATTGTGACGCTGGCTCGGAATCAGGCAATCGATCGCATTCGCTCGAAAGGGTATAAAAGCCAGGAGAAGCAATCGGTAAGTATTCATCAGCCCCTGTTTTCGCTGGAAGGTGACAAACATGATCCTATGGAGACCACAATTTTTTCTGACCGTGCCGAATTGGTTAAAAAAGCGTTGGGTCAAATCCCGGAAGCCCAAAGTGAAGTCATCAAAATTGCCTACTATCGTGGCATGACCCAGCGCGAAATTGCCGATTACCTGGACATCCCTCTCGGAACGGTTAAAACACGTACCCGCCAGGGAATGATGAAACTCAAAAACATTCTCGGTGAATTTATATCTACGAATAAATAATGAGCAACGAACAATCACATAGCGAAAAATTTGAAGAGCTGTGTGCCGGCTATGTTCTCAATGCACTCGACGAGGAAGAACGCAGGGAGTTCGAGCGCATGCTGGCAGACGCCTCCGATGAAGAGCAACGACTGTACGAGAAGTTATCTTCAGCCGCTAATCAGCTGGCTTTTACCATCGAAAAGAGCGAACCCTCGGCCGATGTAAAAAGCAGGCTGATGCAGCAAATAAAAGATCAAGAAGAAACCGAGCTGAAAACGGGAGGCAGCTCAACCTCCGAAACTTCAATTTCCGGAATAAGTTCAAGCGATGATCAATCCGCCAAAGAAGGGCAATGGTCGGCATTCGCGGTTGCCGCCTCCTTTGTTTTATTAATTGTGAGCCTGAGCCTTATTTTCTATGCCTTTAACCTGCATTCTGAAATAAATCAGAAGGTATCGGTTATTGATGAGCAACAGACACAAATCACGGAACTCAAAAATGAATTATCAAAGAAAGAGGAGATGCTTTCCATACTCGAGGCCCGTGAAGTGGATATGGTACTGATGTCCGGTCTGGAAGTCAATCCCAATGGATACGGAAAAATTATCTGGGATCCTCAAAAACAACAGGCTCTGTTGCAGGTGTCTAACCTTCCGGCCGTACCTTCCGACAAGGATTATCAACTTTGGCTGATTAAGAATAATACTCCCATTAGCGCAGGCGTATTTTCAGTGAATAATCAGAGCGATAAGTTTTTCAAAATAGAACAGATGGCACAGGTGAACGAACAGTCAGCCAGCGCTTTTGCCATCACCATGGAACCCAAGGGCGGTATGCCACAACCAACCGGCGATATGTATCTAATGGGGAATATGAAGAAATAGTTAGTAGTGAGTAGTTAGTCTTTAGTACGTTAGTAGTATGAGTTGGTCGTGAGTCTTGGGTCATGGGCACTCTTATAGCTCAAAAACCCACAACTCAATACTCACTATTAAACACTATCCTACTGCTCACTCATCTTCTGAAACAGGTAATCCTGGAAACTCAACACCTGCACACCGCTAGGCACCTGTACCATAGCACGGGCAATAGATGATTGATTAATGTCGGTAGCTTCCATACGTGAAATAAGATCCCCGTTCTCATAAGTTTCTACAAGCACCGGAAAATACTTTTCTTTGAATATGATATCCATCGGGAAGCTTTGGATCATTTTTTCAGCATCACCGCTCCATGGTTCGGCCAGCATGCCCCAGTTCACCTGAATATCTTTGGTCATCCAAACAACCGTTTGGGCTGCCTCATTATCTTCGTCGTGGAAAATGAATTTTTCACAATTATAGCCTTTAATTTTCTTGCTTTCGCCCGTGCGTTCATATTTGATATCATCTCCCTTCTTGGCCACGTCGGCGCTACTTTGGCCGTTATCGCTGAACATATTCATCATCGAGGTAATGTCGGATCTGGAAATCTTCAGCGCTTTTTGATCGCCGGTCAGAAATACAAAATCCTCGAAATCCAGTCGTACCAGCACCCCTTCTGTTTTAATTGACCCCATAAAATCGTACTTGTTTTCGCCCTGCAGCAAAATGCGATCAGGTGTTATGAACAAGGTAAACTCATCCTGTTTTTCATCGGCAGGCGTATCTTTAGAATAATCATAAACACTATACTGAATTTTACCTTCGAACTGAGCAGAAACTGGTTGGGTAAAGCAAGCAACCATCAGGATAGCAGACAAATAATAAGGGGCCTTTTTCATAGCAAAAAATTAATTATATGGTTATCGGTTTATGATGTTTTACAAGCTAAGCATATTCAATGTTTCACAATAACAAAAAAAGCCTGCCCGAATCAACGAGCAGGCTTCCTAAACGTTTGTTTAAATCAAAAATTGTGAATCAGGCTTCCTGTAGCACATCGGTATCTACGTTCACTTTGTGAATCCATCCACCGGCCACAACATCGTTGCCTTCGTAGCAGACCACCGCCTGACCGGGCGTGATTGCTTCCCGTCCCGTAGGAAAAGTTACCTCTATTTCATCTTCACCCAGCTGCTTCAGCTGACCTACAACGCCGTCGTCGTTGTAGCGAATCTTACCGGTAACCTCCATCTCGCCTCCGGGCACTTCACCGTATTTGCTCAAGTTTACGTTTTTAGCCCGGCAAGTTGTGCTTACCAGATCTTTCTTCTCACCAATAGTAATGACATTGGTATCTGGATTTATATCGGTGACATATACACGTTTCCCTAGCGCCAGATCAAGTCCTCGTCGCTGACCAATGGTATAAAAGGGATATCCTTCATGCTCGCCTACGATATTACCATCCTGGTCAACGAACTTACCGCCTTTTACACGCTCTTCGAGACCATCCACGCGATCTTTGAGAAAACGCCGGTAATTGTCGTCCGGAACAAAACAGATCTCGTAAGAATCGGGTTTATCTGCTACTTTGGTAAGACCGAATTTTTCGGCCATATCCCGGATTTCCGTTTTTTCATAACTGCCCAAAGGGAAGATGGTCCGGGCCAGGTGCTTCTGCTCTACCCCCCACAACGCATACGATTGATCTTTCTTGGGATCCAATCCTTTGGAAATCACATAACGACCATTTTTCTCGCGAACATTAGCATAGTGGCCCGTTGCGATATAGTCGCAACCCAAATTGTCGGCACGACGCAACAGAGCCGCCCACTTAATATGGGTATTGCACAACACACAAGGGTTTGGTGTTCGTCCGCTCATATAGTCATCTACAAAACGGTCGATCACCCAATCGCCAAATTCATCACGGATATCAACAATAAAATGCTTAAAACCATGTTTGACGGCAATCTGCCGCGCATCGTTCATAGACTCGAGCGTGCAGCAGCCGGTTTCCTTGTCCGACTTACCGCCTACGCGCGAATAGTCCCATGTCTTCATCGTAATTCCGATGACGTCATAACCTTGTTCTTTAAGCATCACGGCTGCAACCGAGGAGTCTACTCCTCCGCTCATTGCAACCAACACTCGTCCTTTGCTACCCATAATTATGTTAATTTATATCTTTTTGCGAACCCAAAAGATAAGGTTTTTTTGTGTATTTCGTATGAAGAGTATGCTTTAACGAATAGATGCGGACTCAATTGTACGGTCACACAAGAAGTTAAATATTAAAGCCAGAGCTATTACATATAAAGATAAGGCTTCCAGTCTTCCTGCACACCGCCCAATATTGACTGTAGAAAGGTGATATGGACCGGACGGAACGGTTTACGCTTCAGCGGCATTTTAGCCTCCTCGGGAGTGCGATTGCCCTTGCGCACGTTACACTCATCACAGGCCGTCACCAGATTTTCCCAGGTATCGCGCCCGCCCCTGCTCTTGGGCATTACATGATCAATAGTCAGATTTCGGGAGGCGCCACAATACTGACACTTCTTGTTATCCCGTTTCATAATATTATGCCGGGAAAGCACAATCTTGTTGTAGGGTATATTGATATAGCGACGCAACCGAATCACCGAGGGATAGGCATATTCATCCGATACCGTTCGCAATTTACGCTCGGGATAATCGTGGATCATCTCAGCCTTGTCCAGAAACAACAACTTCACCGAGCGATGAACAGAACAGACGCTCAGCGGCTGATAATCCTTATTTAGCACCAATACATTTGCGTCCATAACCGGGAGTTTTAGTTAAACCCAAAAGCTTTGAAGAACTGATGCAATTCTACATTGTGTAGAATCAACATTAAATTTTGTTCAAATGCAAGATTTAGGCATTCAGAAGGCTTAAACCCGCCCGGATACGTTCCCTGGAAAATCTAAAACAGGCTAATCAGTCCTTCTTTAATCTCTGGATTAATCGCAATAACCAATAGGATGGAAACAAGTAGTCCGATTAGGGTATAACCGGCATCTTTGCCTACCAATTTTAAAATTTTCCCCAGTATTTATCCTTAGCCGAGAACTCATTGCAATTTTAGCGGGGGAAAAAGTTACACCGGCAACCACAAAGAAAATACCAATCAGCGCAATAAAAACATTCTTCACGGACAAGACCATAAAATCCGGGAGGGATTAGCGATTCCAACAAAGACATTTCCGATGGATAATTGCTTGCCATTACAAGTCCGTCTGATTATTGATAACATGCTGATCGATAATTTGGGATGAGAAGATGAAGATTACTTAACTAATATGCATGTTAACTTATTGTTAAGAAATCAAGATACCGACCGATATTTAAACTGTAAAAAGCAGCGAGTATTTGAAATCATCCTAAATCCTGAGAGATTTTTTTCATACCTTTGGCTCTGATAATCGATGGGATTTATCAGGATTAGTCGTAATATCTGTCCTTGAAATATAATGCTAACCCGAAAAGATTTTCTCACTTGCTATGCCTTACAATAAGAACATGTACACAACCGGTTATTATAAGGAACCCGGGCCCAAACTGGACGAAGAGTCCCCTTTTGAGTCCATGATGGAGCGTTTCCGATTCGCTGCTGATATTCTTGAACTCGATGAAGGGATGTTCCAGTATCTGGCCAGCCCGTTAAAGCAAGTAACCGTTTCCATTCCTATCGTGATGGACAGTGGGGAAATCAGGGTTTTTGAAGGATATCGCGTGATTCATAACAACCTGCTAGGCCCTTCCAAAGGAGGCATTCGCTATGCGCCCGACGTAACGTTGGAAGAAGTAAAAGCCCTGGCAGCCTGGATGACCTGGAAATGTGCTATTGTTAATGTGCCTTTTGGTGGTGCCAAGGGTGGCGTGCGCTGCGATCCCAAACAGCTTTCCAATGCCGAGCTAGAACGACTGACGCGTCGTTACACGGCCAATATGCTCGAAGTTTTTGGTCCTGATCGCGATATCCCCGCGCCGGATATGAATACCAACGAACAGATTATGGCTTGGGTGATGGACACCTACAGCATGAATGCCCATAAAACGGAAACGGCCGTGGTTACTGGCAAACCTATTATTCTGGGTGGCTCCCATGGTCGAAAGGAAGCTACCGGACGCGGTGTGGTCACCGTAACACTGGCAGCACTAAACAAAGCCGGAATCCTGCCTAACAAATGCAGCGTAGCCGTACAGGGCTTTGGAAATGTAGGCTCGGTGAGTGCAAAGCTGATGTACGAACAAGGCGCCAAAATTATTGCCATCAGTGATATTTCGGGCGGATATTACAACGAAAACGGCATCAATATTCCGGAAGCAATGGAATATGCCAAAAACAATGACAATTCGCTGGAAGGTTACAGCGAAGCGGAAAAAATCTCCAACGAAGAACTTCTGCAGCTGGAATGCGACGTGCTGATTCCGGCCGCCAAGGAAGACCAGATCAACCGGCATAACGCTGGCAATATCAATGCAAAAATTATTGCTGAAGGAGCTAATGGTCCCGTCACGGCAAATGCCGATTCCATCCTGGAAGACAAAGGGATCCTCGTAATTCCCGACATCCTGGCGAATGCCGGCGGTGTAACGGTTTCCTATTTCGAATGGGTTCAAGACCGTCAGGGCTATTTCTGGACCGAAGAACGCGTCAACCGGCGTCTTAACCGCATGATGCGCAATGCGTTTGACAATCTGTTTGATGTACGTGAAAAACACGACATCACCTTGCGTCAGGCCGCTTATGTATTCGGCATCAATAAGGTGGCGATGACTCTGAAATTGCGGGGCTTATACGCCTAGTAATCATCTTTAGGGTATTCCAATCCGGAATGCCCTTTTCTATTCTATTACCCTTTGCCTATGTCAGCATCCGATACGAAACAGCTTACTCTCAGTTCTGATTTTGAAGAGATGGACCAGCTGGAACCATTTGTGGATGAACTGCAGCAATGGGCCTCTTTCGGAGAGGAGGATCTAAATCGAATCATGCTGGCGCTTAGTGAAGCCGTAAATAATGCAGTGGTTCACGGTAACAAACAGGATCCTGAAAAAGAGGTAGTCATAGACAGTCGACTCACCGACAATGGCGAAACGCTGGTAATCAGCGTGGAAGATGAGGGCGATGGATTTGACCCAAACAGTATTCCTGACCCCTTGAAAGAGGAAAACCTACTAAAAGAAGGCGGGCGCGGAGTTTATCTCATTAAGCAGTATGCCGATGAGGTTCAATTCTCAAAAAAAGGCACTAAAATAACCATTACCTTTTCCCTGGATTAATAGACCTCACTCTTTTCGGGTTCAGTGGAGTTTCAAAAAAATAAGGCGATGGAACAATTATCCACCGCCCTATCATATCAATTCAATAAATAAACTTAACGGTCTGCAGATCTGTATTAATGCCGATGCTTAGTTGGTAAGCTGTGCATCAAGCTGTTTTTTCAACTGCGACTTCGGCACTGCACCTACAATCTGGTCCACCACTTCGCCATTTTTGAAAATCAACAACGAAGGAATGCTTCGGATACCGTACTTTGTAGAAGTTTCAGGATTCGAGTCAACGTCGACTTTGCCGATTTTAGCTTTGCCTTCATACTCGCTGGCAAGCTCCTCAACAACCGGTCCTACCATCTTGCACGGGCCACACCATTCCGCCCAGAAATCAACCAGTACCGGTTTGTCGTCTTCGGCATTAATAACATCCTGTTCGAAAGAGTCATCTGTAAATTCTAACGCTTTACCCATAATCTTACCTGCAATTCTAGATTAATATTCGTACTTCTTAATTCGGTTAAAGATCGTATAACCATGACAAAAAATCACATCGTTATTTGTTATTGATGATATTGCGGAAACTTATCTTACCTTCTGTTGCCGTTAGTCCGCTGTAAGTTCACGGCTTCTTTACCAATTAAGGATTTCAATCCTCCGAGAAGTTCTTCATTGGGGTCAACCACGAACTTACGGACATGCATCGCAAATGGTCGTTTGGCTTCTTTGCTCAACACATTAAATCGCACGTTCGTTTGTCCCTGATTTTGCTGAAACAGCTGGGCCATCTCTTCCAGATCCTCTGCTTCAACATAATTCGTGTCGATATCGAGCTCCAACTCAATTTGGTCCTGGTACTTCTCCCGCATGCTTTCAATTCTTTCAAACTGATCGGCAATTATTTGCGGATGGCCGCGACGCGTATCAATATGTCCATCCACAACCACCAGCGTATCCACCTGAATCATTCCCAAATTCCGGTCATATACTTCGTTAAACGCTATCACTTCAATAGTACCATGCAAGTCTTCCATTTGCAGGAAGGCAAACGGACGTCCTTTTTTATCCGTTACCCGTTTAACTTCTGTGATGATACCGGCAACCCTTACCTCGGTGCGATCATTGAGTTCTTCCAGTTTTTCCGGATCAAGAGTATGGGAGCAAAAGATCCGAACGTCCTCCTTATATTTATCGAGCGGATGTCCACTCAGATAAAAGCCGATCAGCTCACGCTCTTTGTTGAGCCGTTCGATATTGGACCACGACTGTACCGGTTCCAGGTTGGGCTCGTCAATGGCCGAAGCACTGTTACCGCCGTCTCCGAACAGATCCGACTGATTGGAATTTTCCATTTCCTGCACCCGAGCTCCATAGCTGATAATAACCTCCATATGCTCCAGGAGCTGGCGACGATTTGTATTTAGCGAATCAAAAGCACCGGCCTGGAACAGGCTCTCCAGCGTTCGCTTGTTACAGATGCTGGAATCAATGCGCCGGGCAAAATCATAGATCGAATCGAACTGGCCGTTTTCCCGGCGTTCTTTTACGATCTCTTCGACAGCATTGGAGCCCACCCCTTTGATCGCCTCCATGCCATACTGTATGCGTCCGTCGACCGCTACAAATTTACCCTTACCGCTGTTGATGTTGGGCGCATCAACCGTAATTCCAATCCGATAACACTCCTCGATAAACTTCGAGACTTTGTCGATGTCGCCCATATTATGGCTCAACACCGCTGCCATATATTCAGCCGGATAATTGGCTTTAAAGAAGGCGGTCTGATAGGCCACGACGGAATAAGCCGCGGAGTGTGATTTGTTAAATCCGTAGTTTGCAAACTCGGCCATGATGTCGAACAACTCCTCGGCCTTTTTTTCCGAGACGCCATTTTCGATAGCGCGAGTGGTAAAAATCTCGCGCTGCTCATCCATCACTTTTTTCTTCTTCTTGCCCATGGCACGGCGCAGCAGGTCAGCTTCACCCAGCGAATAGTTGGCAATTTTCTGGGCCGCCTTCATAATCTGCTCCTGATAAATCATAATGCCGTAGGTTGGCTTCAGGAGCTCCTCCAGATCGGGATGCGGGTACTCTACCTCTTTGCGCCCGTGCTTACGGTCGATATATTCGGGAATAAACTGCATGGGGCCGGGTCGGTAGAGCGCGTTCATCGCAATAAGGTCGTCCAGCTCGGTTGGTTTCAGCTGCTTGAGGTACTTACGCATGCCGTCAGACTCAAACTGGAAGGTCCCAATGGTATTCCCCTTCTGATACAATTCAAAGGTCTTCTCATCGTCTTCCGGGATTTCATCCAGCTCATGCTTGACACCGTGATTTTCCTCCACGTACTGTATCGCCGTCTTGAGAATAGACAGCGTCTTAAGGCCGAGGAAGTCCATCTTAAGCAATCCGCATTCCTCCGCATGCGGACCGTCGTACTGGGTAATCAATTCCTTGTCCTTGGAAAGCGCTACCGGTACGTACTCGCTAATTTCGCCCGGAGCGATGATTACACCGGCCGCATGAATCCCGGTCTGTCGCGCCGAACCCTCCAGCGTGCGTGCAAACCGCATCATCTTCTGCACCTGCGGATCGGGATGATCGAACAGTTCCTTAATATCATTGGCCGACTCGGGGTTCCGGGATTTGTCCAGCACCTTATCAAAAGTATTTAGCCCCGGCTGATCAGGAAATAGTTTTGTGATTCGGTTCACCTCCTGCAACGGCACACCCAGCACTCTACCGACATCACGAATGGCGGTTTTAGCCTTCATGGTGCCATAGGTTACGATCTGGGCCACATTATTTCGCCCATATTCCTCCACCACGTAATCAATCACTTCCTGCCGGCCGCTATCGTCAAAGTCTATATCAATATCCGGGGGACTCACCCGCTCGGGATTGAGAAACCGCTCAAAAAGGAGATCATGCCGCATCGGATCGATATTAATGATACCGAGGCAGTAGGCAACCACCGAGCCCGCGGCCGAACCTCGGCCCGGCCCAACAAACACGTCACGATTGCGCGCCTCCGTAGTAAAATCCTGAACAATCAGGAAGTAACCGGCAAAATCCATCTTGTTGATAATTGCCAGCTCCTGCTCGATACGCTCACTAAGCTCTTGCGAAATTTCGCCGTATCGTTTTTTGGCACCCTCATAAGTCAGATGCCGAAGGTAGTCCGCCATGGAATCGTACTCATCGGGAATACTGTAATGCGGCAGCAAGAGCTCCGAGCTCAGATCAATATCCTCGATCTTCTCAATAATTTCGTTGGTGTTGTCGATTGCCGCCGGAAGATCACTGAAGAGCTCCTCCATCTCACCGGGCGTCTTCAGGTAAAAATCCGTATTCAGGTTATTATTATCATCGGTAAACCGAAAACGGTTGGGATCATTGATATCGGCGTTGGTCTGCAGGGCCAGCAGGATATCGTGGGCCTCTGAATCCTCCTCATTCACATAGTGGCAATCGTTCGTGGCCACCATCTTTACATTGTACTCCTTAGACCATTTCACCAGAATTTCGTTACACTTATCCTGATCGGAAAGCCCGTGACGCTGCAGCTCGATATAATAGTCATCCCCAAATATATTCAGGTACCACTCAAAAAGGGCCCGGGCCTCTTTCTCGCTTTTGTTGATGATCGTCTGGTTGATCTCACTGGCAATGCAGCAGGTTGTGGCAATCAATCCTTCCGAATGCTCGGCCAGCGTGGGCTTGTCAATGCGCGGCTTGTAGTAAAGACCTTCGGTATAACCCAGCGAACACAGCTTCGACAGGTTTTTGTAACCCGTCATATTTTTGGCCAGCAGTACCTGGTGGTAGCGCGTGCGGTCTTTTTTGTCATCCATCCCCGAAGGCGTAATATAAAATTCACAGCCAATAATCGGTTTTACATTCTGCTTGTGCGCCTCATTGACAAATTCCGGCACCCCAAACATATTTCCGTGGTCGGTAATGGCGATGCCGGGCATCCCGTGCTTTTTGGACTTCCTGATGAGCTGACTGATGCTCGCTGCCCCGTCGAGCATGCTGTACTGCGTATGATTATGTAGATGAGAAAAATTCATTAAGGCGGCTGGATTTTAAAATGCTGAATTGGAAAGAATAATACGATTCCTGCGACACAAAATTAAGGTTTAAAACCGATAATTTTGAATACCCTCCACCAAGCTGTCTACTTTGGGTCAGCAGAATAATGGCAGGGAAAATTCCGGCTACTACTTCCCGATTACCTGTAAAAAGATACGCCGCGTTCGCTTCTTGTTATCGTGATTGATAATCACCACTTGTTGCCAGGTTCCCAATACCGGTTCCCCTTCATGCAATGGTACCGTAATACCCGGCCCCATCATGGTTGCACGCATATGTGAAAAGCCGTTATCGTCGCCCCACGTTTCCCCGTGCCGCGTGGTCTGATCCTGTGGGGCAAAGTCGTTGAGCTTGTCTTTCATATCCTGCACAAGTGCCGGCTCGAATTCGATAGTCGAAATGGAAGCGGTTGATCCGATAGGGAAAATATGAATCATCCCTTCCGAAAAACCAGACTCACGGGCAAAGCCCTGCACCTGCTCCGTAATATTCACGATATCCGAATAAGCCTCTGCCTCTACTTTGATTTCTTTGCTGAAAATATCCATTATTTTCAATCCTGTTTAATTTAATCGTTCACATACTTAACCAAAAATGCTCTGAGTGCCTCTCTGTAACGGGCCTCATTCTCCATAAAACCGGTTCCGTGTGATCCGCTTAGCTCTAAAAAAACTTTCGGGTCGGAAGCTTCCTGATATAGTCTTTTTCCGTGATCAAAGGGTACAACTTCATCATCCCGGCTGTGGGCCATAAAAAGCGGTGCCTTAATCTGCCGAATATACTCGAGTGTGCGGTACTCATAACTCAGCATCCAATGAACCGGCAGCCACGGATAAAGGTCACTGCCCAGCTCCGCAGCCGAAATAAAGGTTGATTCAATAACAGCCGCAGCAGGATTCTCACGCGCCGCCAGCCGGGCCGCAATTGAACCGCCCAGCGATCGCCCCATAACTACTATATGCCCTCGCGGAATATTTCTTTCGACTTGCAGGTAATTCCATATTGCCTGCGCATCAAGGTAAGTGCCCTCTTCAGAAGGCTGCCCTTCGCTTCTACCGTAGCCACGGTAATCCACCATGTAAACCGATATCCCCAGCTCGTGCAGCAGACGAAGCGTTTCCAATCGGCCCGAAATATTACCGGCATTGCCGTGCAGATAGAGCACGGTTAATTGGGCAGAGTCAGCCGGCACGTACCAGCCGTGCAGGGTAACATTATCTTCCGTTTCGATATAAATATCCTCATAGTTCAACCCAATCACTGAGGGTGAGGTCAGCAGCTCTCGCTGGGGATGATACACCATCCGATCCTGAAACAGGTACATGAGCAACATAATTGTCACATATACCGCCAGCACAATTCCGGCGAACCACATGAAGTAGTAAGTAGATTGCAAAAGTGAAGCTGTTAAGGATTAGCGGTTAATGGAAAAACCTGCAGGCGTTTATACCGTGTCCCCTCATTGCTTAAGATACTCTGATACAAAACAAATTTCTCCACCTTCCACTGCCCCCGGATTTGGGACTTATGTTCTTCTATCAGCTCTTTGAGGTTTTTAAAGGACGCGCCATTCAATCGGGCAATGGTAATATGGGGTTTAAATTCCCGATCCTCCTGTTCAAAACCCAGCGAAGCACATATCTCCTCCACTTGCTGGTACAATTGCTGCAAACTATCGTTTTGATGTATTCCCGCCCACAGCACTTTGGGATTGCGTTTGCTTCCAAAATAGTCCAGCCCGTCCAAGCTCAGCGTAAACGGTGAAGACTGCACCTTTCTTAAATTCGCCCTAAGTTCCGGAAGCTGATCCTTGGCAGTGTCTCCCAAAAATTTCAGCGTAATATGGCATTTTTCCGGATCCTGCCACCGAACGCCATCTACAGACTTGCGGATCTTCGCAAGTTGTTCTCTGACATCAGGCGACAATGGGATGGCAACAAATAGCCTCATCAATGATACCGGACCTCAAAATCATCATATTCTTCATCGGTGTCCTCAACCGTAACATCGATGTTATCGACGCGACTGGCTCCGGGTCCCCGTTCACAGCGATTTACCATCTCTCGGATATGATCCATGGGACCGGCAAAAACAGCTTCCACTCTTCCATCAGGCAGATTTTTTATCCATCCGAAGACACCTACTTCTTCGGCATTAACCTGAGCAAAATGACGAAACCCTACCCCCTGTACGCGTCCTTCGATAAATACATGAGCTTGTTGCATACCAACTGACTAATTTTATTAACTCTTTTGCTCTCAATAAATTAATACTTAGAATTTGCTGAGGCTTAATGTACCAATCTGTAAGGAAATCTCTAATCTTAAAACGATTAATAGTTCTAAAGTTTGTATTATCATACTAAAATAAACAAAATTTTTAGCGCTAATATTTCATAACATGACTTTAACGCAACTCTCCTATATCATAGCGGTTGATCGGTACCGTCATTTCGCTACCGCAGCTGAAAAATCATATGTCACCCAGCCTACCCTTAGCATGCAGATCCACAAGCTGGAAGATGAGCTGGATGTGACTATTTTCGATCGATCAAAATCACCGGTAATCCCTACCGAGATCGGGAAAAAGATCATTGAAGAAGCCAAAAAGATTCTGCGTCAGTCGAAGCACATCGAAGACCTTGCCGCCCTCAAGGATAATGAACTGCGCGGCACGTTCCGGATAGGTATTATTCCAACTATCGCTCCCTATCTGCTGCCGCTTTTTCTCCGAAGATTCCGGGAGAAGTATCCCGATGTGCGACTCGTCTTTGAAGAGGTTATCACTCATGAAGTACTCGATCTGCTGGAACAGGATCACCTGGATATAGGCATCATCGCTACCCCCGTGGATAAAGGACATATTTTTGAAGAAGACCTCTATTACGAACCCTTCATGGGTTATGTATCCAATGATCATCCCCTGGCAAAAAAAGAGCGACTAACTGTTGATGATCTTGAAATTTCCAACCTTTGGTTGCTTAACGAGGGTCACTGCTTTCGCGATCAAACCGTTAAGCTCTGTAAGAAATTCCGCAAGAATAAGCTGGAAGATCCGCAGATTGAATTTGAAAGCGGTAATCTCGAAACCCTTAAACAGTTAGTGGAACAGAACTTCGGGATGACGCTGCTGCCCTACCTGGCTAAAAACCAGATTGATGCACAATGTGCCAAAGCTCACATTCGGTTTTTTGATGATCCCGTACCCCGTCGGAAAGTACGGATGGTATACAGTCGCGAATACCTTAAAAAGAATATTATCGAGGCATTTCGAGAAGAGATCCTGTCGGTCGTTCCCGATGAGTTGAAACAGGAAGAAAAGGGCATGCTCGTTGAGTGAAAAGAAACAGGATACCTAGTAATTCTGTTAAACGTTACATACTTTTGACGTTTATTTTCAATCGCCAACGAGATTTTAGTTTTGGATCACTCCCTCATACTTTGGTCACTTTTTAACCTCTTTATCGTGGCCATGCTGCTGGTAGATTTGGCAGTATTTCACAAAAAGGAACACGAAGAAAGTATTACGGAAGCGCTGGTGTGGACCGGTGTTTGGATAACGCTGGCGGTTATTTTCGGAGCGGGCGTTTATTATTTCATGGGATCAAAAACCGCTCTCGATTATTTTACCGGTTACCTGATTGAGAAATCGTTGAGTGTCGACAATATTTTTGTCTTTCTGTTGGTTTTCTCCTATTTCAAAGTACCCTCTAAGTTCCAGCACAAAGTCTTGTTTTGGGGTATTTTCGGTGCCCTGGTCATGCGACTCATCTTCATCTTTACGGGTGTAGCACTTCTGGAGCGATTCCACTGGATCATTTATGTATTTGGCGGATTTCTGATTTACACAGGTATCAAGCTCGCCTTCGAAAAGGATAAGGAAGTCCACCCGGAGCGAAATCCGGTACTTAAACTGGTCCGCAAAATCTTTCCGACGACTAAAAGTTATTACGGTGCTCAATTCTTTATCCGTCGGATGGGTAAACTAATGGCCACGCCTTTGTTTATCGTGTTGATCGTAATCGAAACAACCGACTTGGTTTTTGCCATCGACTCCATTCCCGCCGTGCTGGCTATTACCCGTGATCAGTTCGTGGTCTATAGCTCCAACGCTTTTGCCATTCTGGGACTCCGTGCTCTTTATTTTGCCGTTTCAGGCATTATGCAACTATTTCACTACTTGCACTATGGCCTTTCGCTTATTCTGATATTCGTAGGTATCAAAATGTTGCTGTCCGAGTTTTACCATATTCCCACACCCTACACCCTGGCCTTTATTGGGCTGACCCTCACCGTCTCCATCGTCGCCTCCATTATGTATCCCCAGGAAAACCCCCTTCCCAAAGAAGAACTACCGGAGAAATAATCACCCATCCTTATGAATCTTGAAGCCTTTTCCACCAAATGGTTCACCGTCTACTATCTGGTATTCGCTTGCCTAATGATCGGATCCGGAATCTATCTTATCATACGTAATCAGCAGTTTACTGAATATTTGGAGCGCGCAGCAGAACAGGAAAACCCACCGATCCTGCTCATCCGCATCCTGAAATACCTGTTGTTGTTTACACTCCCGGGACTGGTGCTCTCCTTTATGCCTTTCTCCTGGATTGAACTTCTGTTCTCGCTCTGGAGTTTATTGCTAGTGTACATTGCAGGTGTTCAGCTGGTACGCTGGAAACAGCGGCGCCAACTGATAAATCAGCATATCGATCGGCTGCCCGATATCGTTCGCAGCAGCGGTGCCATTATGGTGGCAGTCGGTTTTGCGATATTCCTGCTCGCATATTTAGTGATTAAACGACCTCCAGTTTGATGAATATTACCAAAGCCGGATATCACGGCATTGTGCTTCCCGATCTCAATATCGGTTTTGATTACAGCGGGACTAACACCCAGCATACCTTTATCTCGCACGCCCACGCCGATCATATGCCGCGCGATCGCACAAGCAGGGTATACTGTACCCCCAATACTTATAAGCTGATGCAACGGCGGGGATACCGGGGCGAAGCTACCCTGCTGGACTTTGGGGAACCAATGGAAACCGATAATTCCCGGATCACGCTCTATCCGGCTGGCCATATTCTGGGGTCAGCGATGGTATTTGTGGAAAGTGATGAAGGTTCGGTGCTGTATACCGGCGACTACCGCACGCCCCCTTCGCCGGCTAGTGAAGGTTTTGCAATTCCCGATCATACCGATCACCTGATTACCGAAGCCACCTTTGGTCTCCCGATCTACAAATGGGATTCGCATGAAGAACTGGCGAATGAGATTCGCAAATTTGCCAGCCAAAACCTGGAAGAAGGTTACACACCGGTGTTCCTGGCGTACAATTTAGGCAAAGCTCAGGAAGTTATGCATATGCTGGCCTCGCTCAACAAACCGGTACAAATTCACGGGGCCGGATATAAAATGTGCGATGTGTATGAAGAGGCCGGTATCGACCTGGGAAACTACGAACCCTATGACCGCGAAACCTGCGAGGGAAACATTCTGATTACCACGAATTCGGCCTTGAATAATGGTTTTGCTTCAAACGTCCGAAAAAAACGTATTGCCTATTGCTCGGGCTGGGCTACGCGGGAAGCAGCAAGAACGCAACTTACCGCCCACAAACTTATTCCCCTCTCAGACCATCTGGATTTTTTTGAGCTCATAAATCTTTGCGAGCAGCTTCAACCCCAAAAGGTGCATATCACGCATACCCCCAATGCCGATGTCGTTCGTCACTACCTGGATAAACGTAATATACCGTCGCGGTTTTTAGATTTGGAAATTGAGGAGGATGATTGAGTTAACCACAGAGGATACTGGGTTATCACTGAGGCACACAAAGAAAACTTATAAAATAACTCTGAGTTCTCTGCGAATATCTCCGTATAACTCAGCGGTTTAAAAAGTTTTGAACATGAATAACACTTTTCGAAAATTAGCCGAGACAGCTCAGCAGATTAGCGAGACCCGAAGTACGAATGCCAAGGTTTCGCTGTGCGCGGACTATTTTCACTCTCTCTCCGAAGATGCCGACCTGAATCGAGCCGCTCAGTTTCTGGGTGAAGGTGCATTCTCTTCGGTTTCGGGCAAGCGAGCCACTGTAGGCAGCCGAACCTACAGTACCTGCGCCGCTGAATTTTGTGAGATTGACTATGAGCTGGTTTTTAAACCGTGCAAAACAGCCCTGGGAAGTGCTTCTGAGGCGATCGAGAAACTAATGAATAACATCGAAGCCGCAAGAGAAAAACGAAATCCCCTCGAATGTACATTGGCAGAAATCGAACAATCCTATGAAGCGCTCTATAAGGTCTCTTCGCGCGCCGACAAGCAGGATGTTTTGTGGGAAGCGTGGATCCAAATGACCCCGGTGGAGATCAAGTATTTTATCAGGATTATGACCCAGGGTTCCCTTCGCATCGGTTTTGAAACACGTAGCGTGGTTTCAGCCATTGCCAAAGCTTTTGATAAAGAGGTTGACGACGTGCGGTATGCTCATATGATTACAGGAAGCGTGGGCCGAACCGCCGTTTTGTGTAAAAACGATAACCTTAACGAAGCAAGCTTCAAGCTGTTCCACCCGCTTTCCTTTATGTTGGCCTCTCCCATCGAAAGTCGGTCCGTCGACAGCCTTGAGCACTATATCGCCGAAGAGAAATTTGACGGGATGCGTTCGCAGGCTCATATCAGCGGCCAGCAAGTTGAGCTGTACTCCCGAGACCTAAATAATATCACTCATTCCTTCCCCGAAATCGTGCAATTTTTCCTGAAGCGCGACCTGCCCAACCTCGTACTGGACGGAGAAATTTGTGTTTATAAAGAAGAGGAAATACTGCCCTTTCAGCTACTGCAGAAACGAATGGGACGTAAAAAGCCCGGTCAAAAGGTGATGGAAAAATACCCGGTACTGTTTATCGCTTATGATGTGCTGTATCACGCCAACCGACCCATTTTTGAACATACGCTGGCCGAACGCCGGGAATTGCTGGAGCGCCTTTCCAGTCTTCATGAAATTCCCATCACCAACCAATTCGAAGTAAATAATCATGATCATGTGGATGAACTTTTTGAGCGTGCCCTTGCCCATGGTAATGAGGGCCTGATGCTCAAAAAGAAAAACAGTACCTATGAATATGGGCAGCGACGAAAATCGTGGCTCAAAGTCAAAAAACCCGGCGGTACCCTGGATACCGTTCTGATGTACGCCCATGCCGGCAGCGGGAAGCGCGGCGGCTATTATTCCGACTTTACCCTTGGGATCAGTGTGAAAGAAGATGAACGTTATGAGGAAGAATTTATCCCTATCGGCAAAGCCTATGGCGGATATACCGACGAGGAAATGAAGCGGCTCAATGAACGCATCAAGGATTTAACCGCCGAGAAATACGGGCCGACGCTGGGGCTCATTCCCGAAATTGTAGTAGAGCTCGAGTTCGATGACATCCAGGTAAACAAGCGGACTAAAGCCAATTATACCTTGCGTCTGCCACGGTTTAAGGCTATCCGCTGGGATTTAGGTCCTAAAGATGCAGATACCCTTAAAGATGTGGAGAAAATGTACCAGCAGAAAATTGAGAAGGACCGGCTTAAACAGGATAAAAATCCCTCCTTCATATTTCAGAAGAGTTAGTAGGGTCTTTCGGCAAATTGATTAACCGGATTAATAATCGTTTTTGGGAGCGCCGAACTTCGTATCGATCTCCACTCCCAGTTCCTTGAGCAGCTTCATCGGCAGCGTACCCCCGATAAATACAAACAGGTAATCGTTCGACAGCCAGTAGGCGGGCTTGCCATCTTCTGTAATCTGCACGCGATCAGGACGGTTTTCCGTAACGTTACTGTTGAATATCACTTCTATACTGCCTGATTCTACCGCCTTTTCAATGCGATCTTGGTTTTTGGGCTTGATACGGAAAAACCGATCCTTACGATAAGAGATCCGAACCCTGTTTCCGGACTGCTCGGCAAGCGACAAGGCGGCCTCGATAGCGGAATCTCCTCCACCTACAACGGTGATCTCAGAATCAATAAACTCTTCCGGTTCACGCAGAGAGTAAGCCACATTCGGTAGCTCCTCCCCGGCTATTCCCAGTTTTCTGGGACTTCCGCGCCGCCCGATCGCCAATAATACGCGCTGGGTCAAAAATTTACCTTTATTGCTCTCCACCTTGAAAAGATGCTTCTCTAACTGCTCTATATTCGTAACCCGATGACCGGTCTTGATGTCAAGCTCTAACTGCTGAATAATATTCTGCCAGGTTTCCAGCAATTCTTCCTTCTGAATTTCTCGTTTATGGATCTTTCCATAGCCCGGCACATTAAGCGCTTGAGTCATTACCACTTTATTGCGTGGATATGACAGGATACTTCCCCCGATTTCTTCCTGCTCCAGCGTAACCGACTTCAACTGTTGTTGGGCACAGTGAATGCTCGCGGAAAGGCCGGCCGGACCGCATCCGACTATCACGATATCCAGGACCCCCTCTTTTGATAGATGCTTCTCCTTTTCAATATATCCTATACATTCTTCCGCCTGTAAAAAGGCATTGCGGATTAATCCCATACCCCCAAGCTCACCAACGATATACACGCCTGGTACATTGGTTTCGAAATTCCCTTTGATTCTCGGGATATCTACGCCTCGTTTTTCACTTCCGAACACCAGCTGTATAGCGTTTACCGGACAACTGCGTTCGCATAATCCATGGCCTACACATCGAGCCGGGGCCACGGTTACCGCCTGCCCGTTACGCAAGCCCAGCACATCCTGCTCGGGACACGCTTCGATGCAGCTACCAGATCCAATGCATACTTCCGGATCAACCACCGGGTGCATAGTAACCGGTTCTTTGAGACCGTATTTCAGGGCTTCGAGTTCCGCTTCACGGGTATGTTCCTCCATAGCGTTTTTACGCCGCAAAAAGGGTATGGCAAAAAGCAGGAACAGGACAATAGCCGCCGACCAGATTATGATGAGATCTGTACTCAAAAAGACCTCCAGAGACTAAACTGTAAACTATTGTTTATGAACAGATCGCTGTATTCCGAACGCAGATCCAGTTGCAAGAAGAGCTTGGAACTCAGATTACTCATAGCCGACAAATCAACTGCATGGGTCTGGTACCGTCCACTCATAAAGTTACTTTGATAAAATTCATAACCCAATCCAAGGTGAACATTTTGGAAATTACGATTAACACCCGGTGCCAATCGAATAGTATCATAGCGATCATTAAACCAATACTGTCCATTGAGATAAAATCCGAGATCCCAGAAACGGGTACGATAAGTCTGGGCATGTCCTGAAAATGAATAGGCATCAGAACTCAGCTCCGAACTGATCTGACTGAAGTCGGCACCCAGACTACCCGAATGAATCCGCAGGCGGGTACCGGCGTAAATTTCATTTCGCCAATAGCCGATGGGATCAATGGGGTTAAATAATAAGTAAGGCTGTCTTCGGTTGAAGCCGCCGTGCAATTCCAATTGATTGGTTAACTGTAACGCACCCCTAGCCATCAGCTGAGAGAAATGCCACTGCCCATCCAGCGGATTACGATCCGCCTGCAGGCGCACCGATATCCGGTGCCGATCGATCAAAAACTGCTGATACGCTCCCAGAAAAATATGATTCTCTAAATTATTGGTCGGCATGATTGCCGTAAAATCAATCTCCGTCGAGCTGCGAACCTTCTGCCACTGAAACTCGTGATAGGTATAGGCCGAATATTTAGGCAAATCGGTTTGGAATCCCTGGTCGCTGCGAATGGGCTCCAAGCCCGCTATCAAACCAATTCCGTGATTATTGCTGCCCATTCGTGCCATTACTCCATCCCAGAATCCGGAAAATATCTCGTAGCGATTGTAAAATCTCCCCGCCGTAATGGCAAGCGGTACACTTGAAAATTCTTTCTCAACATTCAACCGGTAGAACCGCGCGTAGTGGGCCGGGTCTATAGGCGAACTGCTGGAATAGCGGTAGGAATAGGCCATGGATGCATCCAGGTTGAGGCCGCCCGGAAGATCAACCACGGAAGCTCGAAATCGGGTATTTGGCGTTAAAAAAAACCTATCGGTGCTATTGTTTTGTGCCGGACTCCATTTTGTACGGGTAAGCAGTCCATTGCCACCTACACTAATTCGACCGCTTATTCGAGGCCTCTTTTCGTTCCTTCTGCTGCCCGAACTAGTACCTGTTGCTAAAATTGAAGTTCGCGGCCGCTCCTGGGTGTCCTGTTCTTTAGGTTCTTCGGAAACTGCTTGCACCGGTTTATTGAAACGAATATTCACCGCTTGGCCTCGGGTCAATGAAAAAGGATCAGCAGCGAAGTCAGCCGAAAGTGAAGAAGAAGCCACGTTTTGCACTACGAGTGATCCCAGATACCGATCTCCTTCATATACGTAAAGCGTGTCTCCCTGCTGAATTCGGTCGTCGGATCCGGCTCCCAGGTAAATATTGGAACCGGCAATATGCGTAACCTGTGTAGTCAAAATCTTCTCCTGGGCCAGGGCCTGTGAAGTGATGATTAAACAAAACAGGCAGCTCAAAACAACAATCGATAGTATAGCTTTATAAGATTTAGTCATCCTCGCCCCTCCCGTCTTGATGACAACTATAACAGGCCTGGCTGTCATACACATAGCCGCTTACCTCCCGGTGCCGGGGATCAGTATTGCTCTGGCTGTGCTCGTGGCAGTTAAAACAGGTAAACTGGGTAAAGGTGCTCGGATTTTCATGGCAGGTCTGGCAGCTTGACCAGGTGCCCTGATGCCGACCGGAAAATATGGGGAAAAATTGGCGGTCATGATCCTCAAACTCGGCATCATCCCAGCTATTTACATTATGACAGGTCTGACAATCCGTAGGAAAACCGCTGCCGCCATGCTGGCGATTATAATCCGCTTCGTGACAACCGAAACAATCATTGGCATCATTGACCGCAAAGATGGTTTCGAAACCCGGCGTGCGGTGACAACTTTCGCAGGTAATGCGGTTATGGGCACCGAGTAAAGCAAATCCTCCGGAAGCCTGAAGGTGATCGAAAGTGGCCGGGCTCCAGGCAACTGTGGTATGACATTGTTCACACTCCGTGGAAAAGCCCTGCTCACGATGATCAATAGAAGTGGTATTGTTGTACTCCTGTTCGTGGCAGCCAAAACAATCGGTCTCAAGGTTTGCAAACGCCCCATGAGTATCATCATTGTGGCAACTGGCACAACTGACTTGCATATGAGCGCCGGTCAGCGGAAACAAGGTTGAGCTGTGGATACGCCGTCCGTCCACCATTTGGAAGGACTGCATATTATGACAATTGGTACAACTCTGGACAAACTGACCGCGGTGCACATCCACATGACAGGATGCACAATCTTCCTGATCAATGTTAGGCTCACTGAACTGCAAATCGAGATGACAGCTTTTGCAGCTTATCACACTGTGCCTTCCAAGCAGCTCAAATTGTGTATCGGTATTATGATTGAAGTCCATATTATGTTTAGCGGGGACCCAGCCGGTTGAGGTATGACATGCCGCACAATCAATATCGATAGTGAACTTCCCGTGGGGATTATCGGGTGTCTGCCCTTGTACAGAAAGAGCAGGCCCGATACAAATAAGAACCAAAGTCAGAATCTTCAAGAAGTATTTTGTTCTATTGATTGTTGTTCGCATGGCACGACTCGCAGGTTATTTTCATAGGTCTAAAACGTACAAATGAAGATCCGTCAGGCGCTTTCTCCGTCTGATGACAGCTCATACAAGCTACATTTTCATGTGCTCCATCCAGCGGAAAACGGGTTTTGCTGTGATCAAAGGATGTCAGAGTAAAGGAATCGGTCGAATGACAATTATCGCAACTACTGCCAATGGCCGATTGCTTAAATTGTCCGCGGTGAGGATCATCCGATTGATGGCAACTCTCACAGGTCACAGGCAGCTTGAGGGAATTATCAGCCAGCGCAAACTCGCTATTATGACATGAATTACAGCTTATCAGCGCATGCCGGCCAGTCAGCGGGAATTGGGTAGTGCTGTGGTCAAAACTGATATCAGACGTCCAGGAAGTAGTTTCATGACAATCCCCGCAAACCGTTTTCCCCGACTGATCGGCAAATTCGTTTCCGTGCGGATTATCTTGCTCGTGGCAAGTCTCACATTGGGTATCCTCAAAATGGAATACCATTCGGGAATTATCGGCTGGCTGATGACAACTGCTGCAGGGAATAGCCAGGTGCGCGCCGGTCAGGGCAAAGGGCGAATCGCTGTTATGACGTTGGGTCCCAAAAGTCGTGGGAAGCCATCCCCCCTCGGTATGACAATTGGCACAATCCTTTCCGCCCGGTACCTCCTCAAAAGCCCCATCGTGGTAATCCTCGTGACACGAAATACATTTGCCGGTTACCCTGGGGTGCGGATAGGAATAATTAATAGTTGCTTGCACAAACAATATATCGATTCCGGAAGGCTGGCTATTCGGTTGATGGCACGACTTACAACTGACGGTTTGGTGCTTGCCCACCAACGGAAAGCCGGTGCTGCTATGATCAAAGGTACGTTCCGAAAAAGAAACCAACTGATTCCAGCCGGACGCTGAATGACACGTCGAACACTGAGTGCCCATACTGCCATCATGCACATCGGTATGGCAGTCAATACATTCCTCAAACTCCAGCCCCACATATTTTACCATCTGCGTGTTTACGGCCGCCGTTACTGTCGTATGACAGCTGGCACATTCCACATTAAGATGCTTGCCCACAAGGTCGAAACGCGCCTTACTGTGATCAAAAGCGGCTAAATCCGTCCAGTTGTTGGCGTTATGACAACTTTGGCAATCCTGACCTGTAAACTGCTTACCGTGCGGCGAATCCGACTCATGACAACTGGAGCAATCGGCCCCCAACCCCAAAAATGTCTGCTCGAGTGCGCCATGCTTACTTTTAAAAGACAGGACCCTCTGATACGTAATAAATTTTGAATCGTGACAACTGCCGCAGCTTAAATCAGTATGTTTGCCGAGCAGGGTAAAGCCGGTTTCGTCATGATCAAAGCTGGCGGTATCCCATTTAATAATCTCAAAATCACGTCCGAAATGCTCTTTATGACAATTTGAGCAATTTTGATCTATTATATTATCGTTGGCATGATAACCCAATAGATCTTCAATCCTGGCCTTCAAAGGAGTATGGCAGCTCAGACAGCGATCATTACTGATCCCCTTTTGCCCTAACGTATGGCAGGAGGTACAATTCGAGATGCCCTCCAGTTTTTTGTGGGATTCGGATAACTTTCCCGGCGACAATAGCTGCGCACAGCTTACGCTCCAGAAGCTTAAAAAAGCAGCAAGCAGAATGAATCGCTTTAATATTTCATCATTGATTAGCATTACTGCTTTGTACGGTTTGATCTAAACGGGCTAAAGATTGTTGGGCCATTTCTGCAACCTCTTCACTATGTGCTTTCACTAACAGTTTCCAGATCGCCCGGGCTTTGTCACGGTTTCCCGAATTCGCATAAATAGCCCCCAAATTATACTGGCCTTGCTCATCGTCGGGATAATATGCCAGCATTCGTTTTGCGGTGTTCTCTGCGCTACTCCACTGACCCGCTGCCGCATAACAATTGGTAATATCCAGCCATGATTGACGATCCTCGGGCTTCAGCTTAAGCAGCCGCTCGTAATAGGTTACCGCTTCCTCCGGCTGATGACCGTCTTGGTACAGTCTGGCCAACCGCAGAATGTGGGTCGAGTCTTCCGGATTCTCTGCCAAATAGGCTTTTAACTGGTGCACTTGAGCCTGGTAGCCGCTGGAAACATTATCGGAGGCCGGGGCACTTTCAGAAGATGAGGAACCCTTCCATCCCGAATGGGAACTATCTAAGGGCGGCAGATTATCAGCCTCGGATGGAACTATTGATAGAACCCCGAAAACAGCAAAGGTTGCAGTAAGAATTAAAAGAAGCAGGTATTGTTTTTTCATAGTAACTCCTTGTTATAGGATCCAAGTGTAGCCAAACATCACTGCGACGATTACATGCACCAACAGGATAATAAACATCACCGCGGTCAGGGGGATATGCAGGACATGCCAGTAGCCGAATATCTTTTGAAACGGTTGTTTGATCGCCAGTTGCCGGGAGGTAAGCATAAGCTGACGTGTGAGCCGGTGAGCTTCTTCACGCTCTTGCCCACTCAAATTATAACTTTCCAGTAGCCGTGTTAAAGGATCAGAAATAAAACGAGCCATATCGAGTTTAATGGTCGTTACCACCGCTTGACCTATCGAAAAATGACGGTTCGGATTTAACAACATCGGCGTGTTTTCAATATCCTCTGCACTCAGCCCACTGATCGCAACAAGTTCTTCTTTAAGAGTCCGGTAGCGATTCCTGATCTGTTCATCATCCAGGAAAACACCATTCAGCGTTTTGGGGATACGTGCATACACATAACGTCCAAAAACCCCGCTTGCCACTACTAACATCATACTCCAGAAAGAAATAGCGACCAGCCCTGAAAATTTAAAGGTAGTATGCAGAAGCACCCAGAAAGGACCAAGCGTGCATAAAAAGATGTGAAAATGAAGCCAGTATTTTAGTTTGCTCCATCGTTGCAGGAATCTAATGCGCTTGCGTGTGCTGTAGGTGGCAACACCAATAATAATAAACAGGCTCCCGAAAATTCCCAGTCCGTGACCTACCAAACCCGTGGGCTTATAAAGCTCATGAAGTGGATGGAAAGGCCGATCGGCAAACGGAGTAAGATAATACTCCCACCCAATCACCAACGGGGTAAATGCCAATACCAGCCAGACCAAAATGATACTGGAGGTAATGATGCGGCCTTTTCTCATTTTGTTATTTTAGCCAATTACTAAATAAATGTAGATAATCTTTTTTCAGAAAAAAATTCCCAACTGATTAAATCCCATAATTTATATTAGGTCTAAGTCCTTGTTTTGTTCCCTGTTAACACAAACTTAACATTTTCAACCCTTCTCAATCATGCCTTTCATTTACTAAACGTTTCCCTGATTTTCGTTGTTAACAAGGCATCAATCTCAATCAGAAAGTTTTATGAGCAGCTGGACACTGAAATCCATTCCACCCCACGACTGGTTTTTATGCCTAGATATCGACCAGTATTTTGATTACGAACATGAACCGGAAAAAGTCTTTGAGGAAGGATTCCGCCGCCCTATTCCTGTGGGTGATCGTGATGTAATGGTTACCTCTTTTTTCAACGGGGATCCCGAAAATCCCGAGTTTCACTTTGAAAGTCCGGACGCGCTCGACAAAGATGAAATCGAAGAAGCCAATAAAAGCCTAAGCCGCATTTTCGGCACCAATCAGGATTTGCGTCCACTATACGATCAGGCTGATGATGATCCGGTATTGGGACCTTTGCTAACAGAGTACTATGGATTTAAGCGGATGGCGCACGCCAATTTATTTGAAGATACTATCAATCGCATCATACAGATGCGCCTCTCGCACAAACCTACTGCCAAGAAAATGGTCTATAAAGTTCGTAAGAACTATGGTTCTCTGGTTACGGCCATGGGGGAAAGCCTACCTGCCTGGCCGAGGCCGCACCAGCTGATAAAAGCCGATCCTATGAGCATCCGAAAACTAGGTCCCACTAAACGAAAAGGAGAATTCATCATCGGTTTCGCAGAAGACCTGCTTTCGGGTGAACGCGACCTCCAGCATCTGGAAACCTGTCAACCCGAGGTATTCTACAATACTATTTCAAAAGTTCGCGGCATTGGCCCCACCTCGGCACAGCAGCTCATGCTCTTTCGCAACCGCCCCGATGCGGTGTTTCCGAGCAACAAGAAAAAGGGTAAGGAGAAGGGGCACCGGCGCTGGATCATCCTTAATTATGGCGGCGACCCTGACAACACCTCCGAAGAGGAATTCCAGGAGATGATAGGCAATTGGGAAGGTTACGAAGCGGCCGGTCTGGAATTTCTATTTGTGGATTGGGTGCTTAGCGAAAAAGAGAAACAGCAGAACAGTTAATTTTTTATGTCATCCTGAATTCATTTCAGGATCTAAAATCTATTATAGTTGCTAACAGATGCTGAAACAGTCTTCGAATCAAGAGCTGCTAAGTATTTCTCCGTTTTCCCTTTTAATTTAATACAACTCCTCATCAGGACGAATATGAATCAGCTTCCGCCAAGCTTTATATAGAAATCCACTGGCAATGACTGCCACCACGGTAATCACACTGGCCAGTATCCAACGGCCGTAAATCCAGTATCCGGTGGCGAAGAGCGTTCCGTAAATGGCAATACAACCCAATGCCATACAAAGAATACCCTGAGGTACGCGCCAGGCTTCATCTTCAAGTGGCTCAATATCTTCATCTTCAGCCTTGGCCTGTTTGATCACTTTCTGCCATCCCGGTCCGCCCGGACGCGCCACTTTACAAAAATGAACTAAGGTTTCCTTATCGGTGGGACGCGTTAGAAAGGTAACCGTCACCCAGCCGACTGTAGTAATAATTACCCCGATAATCAGTTCCTCCCAGCCCGTCAATTCCGGTAATCCGGTGTGGGCATGGCCAAACTGAAAATACATAGCAACGGCAAAGGAGATAACCATCGCCGCAATTTCGCTACCGGCATTAATGCGCCACCAGAACCAGCGAAGAATAAACAGCAAGCCTGTCCCGGCACCAATCTGCAAGATAATCTGGAAACTGCCGAGTGCATCCTGTAGCAAAAGCGCAAAAATACCGGCGACAATCATTAATACCACGGTCGTTATACGTCCTACCATCACCTGTTCTTTCCCTGTGCTCTCGGGACGAATAAAGCGCTTGTAAAAATCATTTACCAGGTACGAAGAACCCCAGTTAAGATGAGTGGAAATGGTGGACATATAGGCAGCGGTAAGAGATGCTACCACCAGTCCCAGCCACCCGCTGGGAATAAACGTCAACATGGCAGGATATCCCATGTCATCTCCCGCTACCGCCGATGCATTCGGAAAAGCTTCTTTCATTGAGGCAATATCCGGAAAAACAATTATTGAACACAACCCGACAATTATCCAGGGCCAGGGACGAAGAGCAAAATGTGCAGCGTTGAAAAAGAATACCGCGGCAATAGAGTTGTTTTCATCTTTGGCTGCAAACATACGCTGGGCGATATAACCGCCGCCGCCCGGCTCCGCGCCGGGATAGTAAACACTCCACCATTGAATCGCCAGCGGCACGATGAAAATCCCGATAGCCTGTGCTGGATCCGAGAAATCAGGTAATATATTTAGCTGCTTGACCACTTCGGTGTGCGAAAGCAGACCATCCAGACCACCGACCGCCGGATGATCCAAGGCCACATAAGCAGCAACCAAACTACCGCCGATCGCAAGAAAAAACTGAAAGAAGTCTGTCAATAACACCCCCTTGAGTCCCCCAAGCGAACTATAAATAACAGTTACCAGTCCCGCGATCACTACCGTCTCTACCGGCGATAACCCCATCAAAACACCGCTTATTTTAATGGCTGCCAAGGAGACGGTAGCCATCACAATCACATTAAAAAAGAATCCCAGGTAAACCGATCGAAACCCACGCAGAAAGGCGGCCATCTTTCCGCTGTATCGCAACTCATAAAATTCTACGTCCGTTAATACACCCGATCGCTTCCATAAATTGGCATATACAAATACTGTAAGCATTCCTGTCAGCAGAAAGGCCCACCAAACCCAGTTGCCTGCCACACCGTCAGTACGTACGATATTCGCTACCAGATTGGGTGTATCCGTAGAGAAAGTAGTAGCCACCATCGAAACCCCCAGCAGCCACCACGGCATGTTCTTACCGGCGGCAAAAAACTCGGTAGCATTTTTGCCTGCCTGTCGGGCAACCCATACACCGATCAGCAGAGAAAATAATAAGTAGAGTATAATGATGGCCCAATCAACAGGAGCTAATAGCATAGAATATGAAATATATTAATAAAGTAGCTGAGATTTCATCATATCAAACAAACGTAATTTCACTGAGATGCTCAATACTTTTTTGCTGATTCTCATATTGCCTTATGTCGCTGGGCCAATTAGACCATAAAACTTTTCCGATTATTCTCCTCAAAACGTTAATCAGGGAACTGATTATGGGGGCCTTTTCCGGCATTATTGTAGTATTTATTCCTATCCTGCTGATTGAGAATAAATTACAAGTTAGTAAGTCTTCCCTCCTCAACAATCATCAGGCAGCTTTGGCAACTTGTGATAAAGCCTAATCCCGAACATTAATTATAATGGAGTATGTCATGAAAATGTTAAAAATGATAACAGCTGTTGCAATGATGTTCATCATAATGAATGGATCAGCTATTGCCCAACAAACCGGACAACAGCAGCAACAGATGCAACAGCAGATGATGGAACAAACCCAGCAGATGATGCAGAAAATGAATCAACTTCTGGAACGCACCCAGAGTATGAACCAAGAGATGAATCAGAGAATGCAACAGACGCAAAACGAACAGTTGCGTCAGCAATATCAAAATATGCATCGTTTTGGAGAACAAATGGGGCTAATGCTTGGCAACATGAAAAATGCTGCTGAACGCTGCAATTTAATGCTCCAGGACAAGGAAATGTTACGTGATCGTGATATGCAACGTGATATGGATCGCCTGCGTCAACATCTTAATAATATGACGGCACAGGCCGAGGAGACTCTGAAAACCATGGAGCAACTCAGAGATAGATTGCGCGAACAGGATCGGCAATCACAAACTCAGTAACGTATATGTATCCGGGTAGTAGAAAACAATCCGTATTTAACTGAATGACTTCACTACTTAGATAAATGCACTATATATCTTTATTAAAATCCGCACATTTCATCCAATGTTGAGATAATACTTGGAGCATTTGGGACCGGTTGTATACACAGATAGTACATTTATCGTATTCAGGAAGTGATAAATGCCTTGCATACAACCGGTTCTCTTTATTGAAGATGCATACTGTATTTTCTCCAAATCAATCGGTTAAATAAGATCTAGAGACGTTTAATATCCCGTTCTTCGTATAACATTCGCCGAAAATCAGCACTTTGTCAGGGAACAAACAACATTTAATAAAACCAGTTTCTTCGTCCTAATTTAATATTCAATCGGTCCATCTCCCGCGGGCGATTGGTATATCAAATTCCGATCCTGAGCTATCACAAAACCTCATAAACCCTCACTGACAAAATTTTCTCCTTTCCCCTTGAAATCCATCTACTTATAGACTGACAGAAATTCTCAAACTTCGGGATAATGCCTTTTTATTGATTCTTATTTTTTACTACACTGCTAATTAATTATCTCTGAATTAAACAACAAGGCATGAAAATCCGACATTATTTACCCGTTTTTTGCATTCTTTTTTTGCTACAGCTTTTTGGGTGTTCAAAATATGAACATACTAAAATCGAGTCTCCAGCAATCATCCCCGACCCCGTTAGCATGCAATTGCAGGATGGACAGTTTCTTGTAGACCGCCAAACCAGCATAACCGCGGATACCACTGATTCAGCTGTACAAAATGTCGTTCATCAGCTGAAACAGCGAATCGATGCTGCCACCGGATATGACCTGAATATTCAGGAAGAAACTTCCTCCGCATCCAATAGTATTATTATGCGGCTGGATTCTGATTCCACAAAATATCAGAACCAAGAGGCTTACAACTTGAAAGCGTCCCCTGAGCAGGTAGTGCTCACTGCTCCATCCGACGCAGGTCTTTTTTATGGGATGCAATCGCTGCTGCAACTTCTTCCTTCCCAGATTTATCAAAACGACTACACCTTGGTTCCTCAGGATACCAAATGGAGTATTCCTGCAGTCAAAATCACTGATTATCCCCGTTTCGCCTATCGCGGGATGCACTTGGACGTTGGTCGCCACTTTTTCCCGGTTTCCTTTGTCAAACGGTATATCGACCTGATGGCGATGCAAAAAATGAATCGCTTCCACTGGCACCTGACGGAAGATCAAGGCTGGCGAATAGCTATCAAACAGTATCCCAAGCTTACTGAAATCGGTGCCTGGCGTGATTCAACCTTGGTTGGTCACCACGGTTCCGGAATTTACGACGGCGAACGTTACGGCGGGTATTATACCCAGGATGAGATTCGGGAAGTGGTGGATTATGCTCGCAAGCGACATATCACCATTATTCCGGAAATTGAAATGCCGGGGCATGCTTCAGCCGCAATAGCTGCTTATCCGGAGCTGGGTTGTATTGAGGGTAAGGATTACCAGGTGAAAACAACCTGGGGCATTTTTGAGGATATTTACTGTCCCAGTGAACAGACGTTCACTTTTCTTGAGAATGTGTTAACCGAAGTCATGGATCTTTTCCCGGGTAAATACATTCACATTGGAGGTGACGAAGCTCCCAAAGCACAATGGGAAGAAAGTGAGCTGGCGCAGCAGGTAATTGATCGTGAGGGTTTAAAAAACGAACACGAACTGCAAAGCTATTTTATCACCCGGATGGAACGGTTTCTGAATGACAAGGGAAGAAGAATCATCGGATGGGATGAAATCCTTGAGGGCGGTCTTGCTCCCAATGCCACAGTGATGAGCTGGAGAGGCATAGAAGGCGGTATCGAAGCAGCCAAACAGCATCATAACGTAATAATGACGCCTACAAGCCATGTCTACCTTGATTATTACCAAGCCGAACCCAAAACCGAACCGCTGACCATCGGTGGATTTACGAGCCTTAAAGAAACCTATGAGTACGAACCGGTCCCCGAAGAGCTTACTTCCAAAGAGGCACAATATATTTTAGGAGCGCAGGGCAATGTGTGGACGGAATACATGAACTCCGGCGACAAAGTTGAATATATGGCCTATCCGCGGGCTGCGGCAATTGCAGAGCTGACCTGGTCGCCCAAAGCAAAACGCAACTTTACGGGCTTTTGGCGACGCCTGCAAACCCAATTCAAACGATACAAAATCATGGGCGTAAATGCGGCGCAGCATTATCGTAATCGCATACCGCATTTTACCGACCAGTGATACCGGGCTGTGCTCCTTACGGGATACAATATTCCGGCTTCGCAATCTTATAGTTCAATCAGTTATCCAACAAATAAAAAACCCCACCTGCCAACCGGCAAGTGGGGTTAATTTGTCTATAGAGAGACGTTCTAGCGTGAACGGCAGTCTTACATCATGCCGCCCATGCCGCCCATTCCACCGGGCATTCCGCCTCCCATACCGCCCATACCGCCGCCACCGGCAGGACCGTCATCATCGTCATCATCACCTTTAGTAGGCTTGTCAGAGATGACCGCTTCGGTCGTCAGCATTAATCCGGCAACGGAAGCAGCATTTTCAAGAGCGGTTCGGGTTACTTTGGTAGGATCAATAACACCGGCTTCAACAAGGTCTTCGTACGTTTCGGTACGAGCGTTGTAACCGAAGGCACCTTTGCCTTCCAGTACTTTCTGCACAACGATCGAACCTTCAGCACCGGCATTGTTTGCAATCGTGCGGAGCGGTGATTCAAGAGCACGTCGAACTATGTCGAATCCTACTTCCTGATCAGGTGTTTCACCTTTAAGATCATCAAGTGCTTTCTGGGCACGCAGCAGAGCAACGCCACCACCGGCTACAATACCTTCTTCAACAGCAGCACGGGTAGCGTGCAGGGCGTCTTCAACTCGGGCTTTCTTCTCCTTCATCTCTACTTCAGAAGCAGCACCGATGTTAAGTACAGCAACGCCGCCACTCAGCTTGGCCAGACGCTCTTGCAGTTTTTCGCGATCGTAATCAGAAGTGCTGGACTCAATTTGTCCTTTGATCTGATTTACGCGAGCCTTGATGTCTTTATCTTCGCCATGACCGCCCACGACTGTGGTGTCATCTTTAGTAATGTTGATGCGATCGGCAACACCAAGATAATCGAGCGTAGCATTTTCGAGCTTATAACCGCGCTCTTCAGAAATTACAGTACCGCCGGTAAGAATGGCAATATCTTCAAGCATCTGCTTGCGACGATCACCAAAACCAGGCGCTTTAACAGCTGCAATTTTCAGCGATCCACGCAGCTTGTTAACAACCAGCGTAGCCAATGCTTCGCCTTCAATATCTTCGGCGATTATCAGCAGTGGCTTACCGGTTTGAATAACTTTTTCCAAAATCGGAAGCAGATCCTTCATGTTACTAATCTTCTTGTCGAAGATCAGGATGTAAGGCTCTTCCATTTCAGCAACCATGGATTCGGAATCCGTCACGAAATAAGGCGACAGATAACCGCGATCGAACTGCATACCTTCAACCGTTTCGAGATAGGTTTCGGTACCTTTGGCTTCTTCAACGGTAATTACGCCATCTTGACCAACTTTTTCCATTGCATCAGCAATGTTCTGGCCAATTTCTTCATCGCCGTTGGCAGAAATGGTTCCGATTTGTTTAATACTTTCAAGGCTGTCACCCACCGGCTTCGACAGATTGCGCAGTTCTTCAATCACTGCTTTAACGGCGGTATCGATACCGCGCTTCAGTTCCATCGGGTTGGCACCGGCGGTAACATTCTTCATACCGGTTTGAATAATGGACTGTGCAAGCACAGTAGCGGTGGTTGTACCATCACCAGCATTGTCGCTTGTTTTAGAAGCAACTTCTTTTACCATTTGAGCGCCCATATTCTCACGCTTGTTGGACAGCTCAATTTCTTTAGCAACCGTAACACCGTCTTTGGTTACCGTCGGTGCACCGAATGATTTTTCAATTACTACGTTGCGTCCACGCGGACCCAAGGTAACCTTGACAGCATTTGCAAGCTTGTCAACGCCACGCTTGAGTGCATCGCGCGCTTCCATATCATAATGAACTAGTTTTGCAGACATAATTGCCTATTAATTTTTTGAGTTTATGTTTAAAAATTGTTCAAAGAATAGCATTAGGAAATAATTCCAAGAATGTCGGATTCACGCATGATCAAGTACTCTTCTCCATCCAGCGTTACTTCCGTGCCAGAATACTTTCCATAGAGCACTTTATCTCCTTCTTCGACCGACATTTCAATTTTATTTCCATTCTCTACTTTGCCGGGCCCTGCAGCAACAACGGTTCCTTCCTGCGGCTTCTCTTTAGCCGAATCAGGGATAATAATTCCAGAATCCGTTTTTTCTTCAGCAGGCGCTGGCTGAACCAAAACGCGATCGCTTAACGGTTTGATTTTAGATTTAGCCATAAGTATGACTCCTAGTTTAGGTTATTAGTTTAGTTGAAATTCTACTTCAGCAATAATTGCTGGAAATAATTTTTAAATCCTTGGCATGAGATCATTAATAATCATGTCTCATTTCAACAGGACAATATGTGAGCAAGGACCATACCAAACTAATCCTAATCGGTGGCCAAATCTTGTAGAAAGCCCCTGACAAGCTTAAAAAGGTAGATGAGCGGTTAATTAATTTTCAGAGCCAAATTAGCTTGAAACAAACTAGTCGAAATTTCAGGTCAAAATGCCATCTTCAACCAGTTGTGCTGTCAACTTTTCATACAGGGAAGGCTCCCAAGCTTCGGCTCGTTTGTCAAAATCGAATCCCTCGGGCAGCTGATCCTTGGGAACTATCGGCTTAAGGGCGTTGCTCAGTTTTTTTCGCCGCTGGTTAAAGGCCGTGCGCACAACTGTTTTAAGCTGCTGATCGCTGCAGGCCAGCGGGCCTTTGTCAAAGGCGAGCTTAAGCACGGCGCTCTCCACATTAGGCTGAGGGCTAAAGCAGTGCCGTGAAACAGGAAACAGAATTTCGGGCGTACTCATAAGCTGAGTCTGCACGCTCAGAATTCCATAATCCTTGGTACGGATCTCCGCCACAATACGCTCGGCCACTTCTTTCTGCATCATTAGCAAAGCGTCTGCGATCTGTTCGCGATGTTCCAAAAGCGAAAATAAGATCTGACTGGTAATATAATAGGGTAGATTGCCGACCACATGAGTTTTCTGCTTGCCGGCAGAAAGTGCCTCCCAATCAGCTTCGAGGATATTTTCGTGGTGAATCTCAAGATCCTCAAATTTTTCTTTCAACACCTCAATGGCCCTTTGGTCCAGCTCCACTGCTACCACATCTTCATAACGCTCAACAAGGGCTTTTGTCAGTGCCCCGGTACCAGGACCGATTTCTATTATCCTATGTCCGGACTGGGCCGGGATGGCTTCTGCAATCTTGTGGATGATGTTATCGTCGATTAAAAAATGCTGGCCAAGACTTTTTTTGGGTCTGATACTCATTGGAGTTATAAATTAGGAATTAGGAATTCTGGTATACTTCGAAAATATTATGAGAGCTGTTATCAAATCCTAATTCGTAATTCTTAATTGGGTTTTTTGCTTAGCGTCAAAAGGTAGATTAAATTAACCTTAATAAACGTTCGAAAATAACAATATATGGACATTAAGCCCCTGGAAACGGAACAAATTGGGATTCAGACGCTGGAAAAGCGACTGATGAAGTCGGAATCCAAAATGTCTCTTAAAATAGGAGTCCCAAAGGAAGTCTCCAATGATGAACGACGTATTTGTTTAACTCCCGGAGGCGTCTCGGTGCTTAAAGCCAACGGGCACGAAATTTTCGTCGAGCAGGATGCCGGAGCTGAGGCCAATTTCACCGACCAGGAGTTCTCAGATGCCGGGGCCGAAATTGCTCTAAGTATCGAAGATGTATATGACAAATCAGAAATGATTGTGAAGGTGGCTCCACCCTCCGATTCTGAAATCGAACTGCTTGACCACAATCAAGTGCTACTCTCTGCTCTTCATCTTGGCAATGCCACTGAAGAATTTATCAATGCCCTTATCACCAAAAATATTACGGCCATTGGTTTTGAGTTTATTAAAGCGGATGATAAAGAGTTTCCTATCGTGCGCATGATGCATGAGATCACCGGATCAATGGCAGTGCAAATCGGAGCCCACTATCTTGAGAAAAGCGATGGTGGCCAGGGAATTATGCTTGGAGGAATTTCTGGTATTCCGCCGGCAACCGTCGTAATTCTGGGAGCGGGCATCACCGCTGAATATGCTGCTCGTACTGCACTCGGTTACGGGGCGCAGGTTTTTGTGATGGATAACGATCTAGGCCGGCTCCGTCATCTTGAAAATGCCCTCGATCGTCGGATTATTACCGCTACCGCAAACTACCAGTATTTATCCTCCGCTTTGCAGTATGCCGACGTTTTGATCGGGGCAGCCATGATTGAGGGTGAACGAGCTCCATGCCTGGTAACCGAACCCATGGTTTCCGCTATGAAGCCGGGCAGCGTGATCGTAGATACGGTAATCGACCAGGGCGGATGCATTGCCACAAGCAAAGCTACCACCCACTCCAAACCGACCTATATTTCGCATGACGTAATCCATTACTGTGTGCCTAATATCCCTTCTAATGTAGCCCGGACGGCCACCTATGCACTTAATAATGTGATTGTACCCTACCTGCTGGCAATCGGTGATGCCGGCGGCATTCGCGAATGCCTGTGGACCAATACGGCTCTGCGAAACGGCACCTACGTTTATAAAAAGCACTTGACCAAAAAGTCGCTCTCCAAACTCTTCGATATGCCCTATCGGGAAATTGAAATGCTCATTGCCAGCCAGATATAATTCTGCATGAATAATTTAAATAAGTCAGTTAAAATTATACTCGGGGCACTTACTATTTTGCCTGTAGTAATTATTGCCGGACTGCTTCTTTTGGGATTCATACAGGTAATCAGCATCCTTTCCTCCGAAGAGCCTTTTATGCCGCTGATGTATCTCTCCTATCTCAGTTATGTTATCCCTTTTCTTTTTATCTATTCGGTATTTTATCTCGGCCTGGGGATCTTCTATCTCATTCACATCATCAATAACCCCCTACTGGATACCGAAAAGAAAGGGCTGTGGATTACCGTACTAATTACTCTTAATGGGATATCCATGCCCGTTTACTGGTACCTGCACCTTTGGAAATCACAATCCGGATTAGATAAGTCGACTCAACCGGAAGTAAGGAGCCCACATGAATCAGCAAGAACTTAACCCGGGCAATTTTAAGCGCATAAGCCTTATCAACTGGCTACTGAGTGTACCTTTTTTCGTGCTCTTTTCCTGGCCCTACCTGTATGTTGCAGATTTCTTTCATATCGAAAAGCTGATCACCTACCTGGGTTGTATTTTCTTTTCGGTGCCTTTTATGATCACTATCCTGCACGGTCACGTGACGATGGCTCTGGGTGAGGCGCATCGACACCACTATTACGACTGGCTGGCCGAACATCCCCTCACTTTTGGATTGTTGTTTCATCCGGTAATGATGCGTACCCGGTTTCGGCTCATCCTGCTGGTAGTCAGCCTTTTAATATTTATCACGGGTTTCCTGCTGAAACTGCTTTAAATAAAAAGGGACATGCTAAATGCATGTCCCTTTGATTAAGCAACTAAGTTATTAAGGGTTAGTATGCCTTGCCATCTACAATTTCATCAACCACGCTGGGATCAAGCAAGGTTGAGGTATCGCCCATATCATCGGTTTCACCAGCCGCCACATTCCGTAAAATACGTCGCATAATCTTTCCGGATCGTGTTTTTGGTAACCCTTCTACGATCTGGATCTTATCCGGTTTGGCAATTGGGCTGATCACTTTAGAAACCAGATCATGGATTTCCTTTTTAAAGGTTTCCGGATCCGATACCCCCTCGTCGCAGGTCATGAAAGCAAAGATACCTTCCCCTTTTACCTCATGCGGATAACCGACAATAGCCGCCTCGATCACTTTGGGATGCTCGTCGATAGCGTTTTCAATTTCGGCCGTACCCAGACGGTGCCCCGATACGTTCAACACATCATCCACGCGTCCCGTAATGCGGTAATAGCCTTCCTCATCGCGACGACATCCATCCCCGGTAAAATAGTAGCCTGGATAATCTTTGAAATACGTTTTCATGTAACGTTCTTGATTGCCCCAGATTCCGCGTGTCATACCCGGCCAGGGCTTTTTAATTACCAGGTTACCCTGCACGCCGTTTCCTTCAATTTCTTTGCCGTTTTCGTCCATCAACGCAGGCTCCACGCCGGGCAGTGGTAAGGTTGCAAAGCCAGGCTTGGTTGGGGTTATACCCGCCAGCGGCGAAATCATAATGCCGCCCGTTTCGGTTTGCCACCAGGTGTCCACAATCGGACATTTGCCGTTGCCGATATGGTCATGATACCAGTGCCAGGCCTCCTCGTTAATCGGCTCCCCTACCGTTCCCAGTACTTTGAGTGAGCTCAGATCATACTTATTGACATACTCAATATCCTCTTTCATCAGCGCGCGAATAGCCGTTGGCGAAGTATAGAAATGGGTAACGTTGTACTTCTCGCAAACCTCCCAGAGCCGACCCGGATCGGGATAGGTAGGCGTTCCTTCAAAAATAATTCCAGAGGCCCCGTTCAGCAGCGGACCGTACAGAATGTAGGAGTGCCCGGTAATCCATCCGGCGTCCGCCGTACACCAATACACATCTTCTTCTTCCACCTGGAATACGTTTCGAAAGGTGTAGCTGGTATATACCATGTAGCCGCCGCAGGTATGCACTTGCCCCTTGGGCTTGCCGGTCGAGCCGGAAGTGTAAAGAATAAAAAGCGGATCTTCGGCATCCATCTCTACCGCTTCGTGTTCCTTGGAGGCATTGCGAATAAGCAGGTGCCACCATTCATCGCGGCCTTCAACCCAATCAATATCACGGTTGGTACGCTGACAAACGATTACTTTTTCTACCGTGGGGCAATCTTGCAAAGCCTCATCCGAAATATCTTTAAGCGGCACGTGCTTTTCGCCTCGACGCAACCCGTCATTGGTAATCAGCATTTTTGCATCGCAATCCTGGATGCGTTCGGCCAGCGACTGTGCCGAAAATCCTGCAAATACTATCGAGTGAACTGCCCCTATCCGTGCACAAGCCAGGGATGCAATCATAAGCTCCGGCGTCATCGCCATATAAATGGCCACCCGGTCGCCCTTCTCAATTCCTTTTGATTCCAGTACGTTAGCGAAGCGACACACATCCTCGTGCAGCTGTCGATAAGTAATAGTGCGTCGAAAAGAGTCGGGGTGATTAGGTTCAAAAATAAAAGCAGTCTTATTACCAATAGTATTGAGATGGCGATCCAGGCAATTTTCAGTAATATTCAGCTTACCGCCCTCAAACCATTTGACGTCTCCATTCTTAAAGCTGCCCGATTTCGTTTTATTCCATCTTTTGCGCCAGTAGAACGTACCCGCCTCATGCTCCCAGAATTCCTCCGGATTCTCAATACTATTCTCATATACTTCCTTGTACTCTTCGAACGAATCAATGTTAAGCCACATAGTGAATAAAATTTTGGGAATATTTTTATGTCGACAATCCCATATTAAATAATTTAGGCGGATAATCAAGTACTAAAGTGTTTAAAGAGAGTTTTTTAAAGCTTCCCAACGGCATTTTTTTCAGCTTTTAACAGAAGCCTGAATATTTCATAGACATCGCGTTAAATCAGCCTACAAAATCCACTTTCTGTACAGATTTCTTTTATACCATTAGTCGTTACGCTCTTGCATAGCTCAAATAAATAAGTTCCCGGAGTGAGGAAGTGAGGATGAGATTCAACCGACAAAAAGATCAAAGCGTTAAGCAAGTAATACCCTAGTCCTTTTCCATTTATACCCGATTCATAAGAAAAGAGAAGCTTAATAGTTAGTCCCATGAAACATTTACAAAAACATTATTCCCGTTTTTTAATACTGATACCCGCTGTTTTATTTCTGCTTGTCCAAGCGGGCTGCAGCTCAAAGCAGCAAGAGTCCGAAGATTCCCAAACTGCAGCTCAAAAAACCAGCTTAATGAAGCAGGCCAGCAGTTCGTTTGGCGAACTACCCGATCGGGTTCCCAATCCCGATAATCCGCTCAATGAAGAAAAAATCAAACTGGGAGAAAAACTATTTTACGACACCCGACTCTCCCGAAGTAATACTATTAGCTGCAATAGCTGTCATAATATGGCGACCTACGGCGTGGATAATAATCCGACCTCGATGGGGCACGGCTGGCGACTGGGTCCCCGAAACGCTCCTACGGTATTAAATGCAGCACTTCATATTTCCCAATTCTGGGATGGCCGGGCCGAAAACGTTGAAGCACAGGCCAAAGGTCCCATGATGAATCCGGTAGAAATGGGCGGACCGGCTAAAAATCACAGCGATCTGGCCGTTAAGCGTATTGCCTCCATCGACGAATACGTTACGGAATTCAAGAAGGCATTTCCTGATTCCAGTAATGAAGTATCACTGGAGCATATTACCGATGCCATCGGCGCCTATGAACGTACGCTTACTACACCGGCACCGATTGATCAGTTTATGAATGGCGATGATGATGCCCTTACCGACATACAGAAAAAAGGCCTTCAAACATTTATGGAAGTCGGTTGCACGACCTGTCACAACGGTGCAGCTATCGGCGGCGGAATGTATCGGAAATTTGGTATGGTCAAAGGCCCCTACTGGAAATACACCGGTAGCGAAGGTCATGATATCGGACGGGCCGGAGTTACGGAGAAGGATAATGATAAGTACGTATTTAAAGTACCGTCACTTCGAAATATAGCTCGCACCTATCCTTATTTCCATGACGGAAGCGTTTGGAGCCTGGAAAAGGCTGTCAAAATTATGGGACAAACCCAGTTGGGTAAAGATCTTTCGCAGCAGCAAACCAACGAAATTGTTGCTTTCCTTCACAGCCTGACCGGCAAAGTGCCTGACAATATGCGCACGCTTCCGCTGCTTCCACCTTCGGATCCAAATACCCCGAAGCCAGACTTTACAACTTTCCGCGAGATGTCATCACGATAAGTAGTCCCATACCCCTGAACCGGTTACTTTCATCCGAGTTTATCGGGTGAGTAACCGGTTTTCATAAACTGATTATTAATTCAAATATCAATTGGTGCATAACTAACCTGATTACTCTCAAGAACTCCAAAGAGCGAATGTTTCTCAAGCTTAACCTAAACTTCCTATTATGAACTCTGCACATCTCCATCTCATGTTAAACCATGTGCCCGTATTGGCGACTTACTTTTCACTGGTCGTTTTAATCTGGGGACTGATCCGCAAAAATGATTCTTATAAAACCTTAGCTTATGTAGGATTCGTGGTCGCAGCAATATTCAGCATTGTAGCCGTACAAACGGGCGAAAGTGCCGAAGAGATTGTTGAAGGCCTCTCCGGGGTATCAGAATCCATCATCCACGAACACGAAGAAGCAGCAGAAGGCGCGCAATGGGTATCCATTGTACTGGGTATTGTTTCGTTAGGCGGCCTGTTTCTGAAAAATTTCTCCCGAAATATAAAAAAATACCTGGCTACGGTTGCTGTCGTACTCGGGTTTGTGTCTGCCGGCTATATGGCCTATACCGCTTATGAAGGCGGACAAATACGACATACCGAAATTCGGGAACAAAACGCCAATCAACCAAATGTAACCGGTACCGAAGAAGGCGAAGGCTACGAAGAATCCGAGTAAATTATTTCAGCCTTTATTACGTTTAAGCTCTTTCCGTCTTACCTTGGAAAACCAAGAGTTTAAAGTTAAAGGCTGTGTAATTTGAAGCAACAAGATCGTCCGGGGCTGTCTCTTGTCGAAGAATGGTTTGATGAACGTGGATGGCAGCCCTTTGATTACCAATACGAAGTTTGGAATGCATTTCTTGAGGGCAAAAATGGGCTCCTGAATGCGCCCACCGGCAGCGGAAAGACCTATGCGCTGTGGATGCCCATGCTTATCAAGTGGATTAATGAGCATCCGCAAACCTATAGGGAACTGGCTGATAACGGACTCAAGCTCTTATGGATTACGCCGCTTCGTGCCTTGGCACGCGACATTGAACAGGCCCTGCGAAAGGTTGTAACAGATCTTGAGATTCCCTGGGAGATTGCCCGCCGCACCGGCGATGTCTCCTCCTACAAAAAGAAGCAGCTCAAAAAGCAGATGCCCGAAGCTCTGATCACCACGCCGGAAAGCCTGCATATCCTGATGGCCCAAAAAGGATATAAGCGTTATTTCAAGGAACTGGATGCCGTGGTGGTCGATGAATGGCACGAACTGCTGGGCTCCAAGCGGGGTACCCAAACCGAACTTGGCCTCTCACGACTTAAACACCTTCGTCCCGATCTCAATATTTGGGGGATCTCCGCTACTATCGGAAACCTGGAGGAAGCGCGAGATGCTCTGCTTGGTGTCGACCAATCCGAAAACGATGCCGTAATTATTAAAGCCAATGTCGAGAAAAAGCTGGAAATACGGTCGATACTGCCCAATGATGTGGAAAAGTTTCCATGGTCGGGGCACCTTGGCACAAAGCTGCTTCATAAAGTACTGCCAATCATTGAAGACAGCCGTTCGACCCTGATTTTTGCCAACACCCGATCCCAGTCAGAGATCTGGTTTCAACGACTGCTGGAAGCGAAACCCGAACTTGCAGGTACAATAGCGCTTCACCACGGATCCCTCAGTAAAAAAATCCGCCGCTGGGTGGAACAATCGCTGCATGAAGGAAACCTCAAAGCAGTAGTCTGTACCTCGAGCCTGGACCTGGGGGTGGACTTTTCTCCCGTAGAAACAGTAGTGCAAGTCGGCAGTCCCAAAGGCGTAGCGCGATTCCTGCAGCGAGCCGGGCGAAGTGGTCACCAGCCGGGCTCAACCAGCCGCATATATTTTGTACCGACTAATGCTCTGGAACTGATAGAAGCCGCGGCCTTGAAAACGGCTGCAACAGAAAAAGTAGCCCTCGAAAGCCGGGATCCCATTCTAAAACCATACGATGTACTTATTCAATATGCCATCACACTGGCGGTTTCCGATGGTTTTAAAGCCGAACAGCTCTACGAAGAAGTAAGAACGACTTTTGCCTACCAGACGCTCAATCAGAAAGAGTGGAACTGGATCATGAATTTTATCACCACGGGTGGAAAATCACTGACAAGTTATGATGAATACTCAAAAGTTATAGAGGAAGACGGGCTGTACAAGGTAACCGACCGAAAGATCAAGCGCCGTCATCGTATGTCGATTGGCACTATCGCCAGCGACACAATGATGAGAGTCAAATACTTGAAAGGAGCACATCTGGGAAGTATTGAAGAGTGGTTTATTGCGATGCTGAATCCCGGTGACAATTTCTGGTTTGCAGGTCGCAGCCTGGAACTGGTCCGAACCAAAGAGATGACAGCCTACGTGAGACGGGCTAACTCAACCAAGGCTAAAGTTCCGAGCTGGATGGGCGGACGCATGTCACTATCTTCTAATATGTCGGCCTTACTGCGACATAAAATGCACGAAGCCATTGAAGGCTCAACCACTGACATCGAGCTTGAGACCATTCAACCCATACTGGATGTCCAAAACGACTGGTCTACCCTGCCCGATGAGGATGAGCTGGTGATTGAACAAACCACTTCGCGAGAAGGACATCATCTCTTTTTCTATCCCTTTGAGGGGCGTTACGTGCATGAAGGGATGTCGGCCCTGGTAGCTTACCGAATTTCACAGCTCAAGCCAATCACCTTTTCAATTGCAATGAATGACTATGGGTTTGAGCTCCTTTCTGATAAGGAAATTCCCATTCAGGAAGCCCTGGAAAACAATCTATTTTCTGATGAGCACTTGGTAGAAGATATTCTTTCAAGCCTTAATGATACCGAGCTGGCCAAACGTCGATTCCGGGGTATCTGCCATATTGCCGGCCTCATCTTCCAGGGATTTCCGGGACAACGCAAAGCCAGCAGACACCTGCAGTCATCGTCGGGACTCTTCTTCGATGTGTTCGACCAGTATGAGCCCGAGAATCTGCTGCTACAGCAAGCCTATGATGAAGTGCTATCTTACCAGCTGGATAAAGTTCGCCTTCGAAAGGCACTCAAGCGAATTCAATCTCAGAAGATAACCCTTAAACAAACCGAACGCTTTACCCCTTTTGCCTTTCCGATTATGGTAGATCGCCTGCGCGAAAGACTTAGCTCCGAAAAACTTATTGACCGAGTTCAGCGCATGCAACTTCAGCTGGAAAAGCATACTTAAGACTTTTTTTTAACCGCAGAGTTACGGCGAGGTTTTCACACTGGATAGAGAAGAGAATGTTTTTTATTCGTGCTCAGTGGAATTCTATTCCGCTCTGTATTTCTTTCTTTAGGTTAATCATTGTTTAACCGCAGAGGACACAAAGGAGGCACAGAGTTACGCTGAGGTTTGATAATCAAGTTTATCCTGTTCTCTCCGAATCCCTCTATGCAACTCTATGGTTAAAAAATTTGCTTTGAACGACAATCATACGTTAGCTAATTTCCGTGCTATGATTTCTAATGCCAAAGCATTCAACCTACAAAATCAGCGATTGTGGCTGCTTCCTCAAAAGGCCATTTATTGGCAGAAAATAAAAACTCTGTTAGTTGCAGATCTGCATATCGGAAAATCCAGCCACTTCCGTAAAAACGGAATCGCTGTACCCGACCGGGTAAACCAAACGAATCTGCAGCGACTGGAAGCATTGCTCGATATGGCCCCGGCTGAACATCTAATCATTTTGGGCGATCTGTTTCACAGTAATATCAATAAAGAGTGGAAACAATTTATTGAGTGGAGGAAACAACATAATCAGCTGGAAGTAAGCCTGGTGGTAGGAAATCATGATATTTTGGATAAACAGAATTACCACTCGGGGCGGATCAACCTTTTTAAAAAACTGAAGGCGGATCCCTTTTTACTGGTTCACAATCTTGAAGAACTGGAAGAACCGGAATCTCTTGATTCATATATCCTAAGCGGACATATCCACCCGGCCGTAAAATTGGTGGGCAAAGGCCGTCAAGCAATGAAATTGCCCTGTTTTTATTTTGGAGAAAAGCATGGCGTATTACCTGCATTTGGTGGATTTACCGGAACGCACGTTATTGAACCGAAAGATACCGATCAGGTATTTATCATCGTAAACGGTCAGATTATGGCCGCACATCAACTAAGCACCTAAAGTATGAAAGATCTGAAGACTTTTGCTTTCCTCTCACTGCTTGGCTTGCTGGCAGTCTCCGGGTTACCTGATACTGGTTTGAGTCAGCCCACACAAGAACAGCTTACCGAATTTAATCAAAAGCGGATCTCCTTGAATACCAGGGCCATGTACGTGCTTTCCGGCTGGGCGCTGACCAATATTGCAGTGGGATCAATCGGCTATTTCAATAGTAGCGGTGAAACCAAATATCTGCACCAGATGAATGTTGCCTGGAATGTGGTAAACCTGGCTATTGCCGGAGGAGCTATTTACCAGTATCTGCATGCTAACCCCACGGCCTTTACCTTTCAGCAAAGTCTGGCCGAAGCCCAAAATATTGAAAAGATACTGCTGCTGAACATCGGCCTTAATGTCAGCTATATGGCCGCAGGGGGGTACCTATGGGAACGGGGGATCCGAAAGAACAGTGAGCGCCAGCAAGGCTATGGGCAGTCGCTGCTTATCCAAGGCGGGTTCTTGCTGCTGTTTGATTCCACGCTCTACCTGCTGAACCATTCCCATAATCAGCAATTACAGGCCATTCTGGATAACGTCCGTTTTACCGGCAACCATCTTTCTGTAATAATACCTTTCTAACTACTGCCGCCACTTCCTTTTGAAACAGTGGTGCAAGCGACTGATGATGCGGGATTTTTTCGTACGCACATTTGCTCCTGAAATATTAAAATGAGCACTAGCCTCTTTGGTAGTGGCGTCAGGTTTATCAATGAAATATTCAATAAACTTACGCGACTTTTCGCGGAGCTCGTTCAAGCAAGCCTCCAGGATCCGCTGGCGATCCTTATCCATCAGGTTTTCCATCTGTTCGGCCGGATCCACCAAATGGTCTTGGTGATCTTCCATGGGATTATTAAACCGGTGCTGCTCCTTGGAAAGGCGGAAATACTCGTGGCGGCAAGCCCGAATCATATAGCTGAAAATATATTTCTCTTCCCGGATATTATCCTTCTTGATTTGCTCGTAAACATTGAGAAAAGCCTGTTGGGTACACTCTTCAGCATCTTTCTCATCGGCATTCAACACCACTTGCAGATAATCCTTTAGCCGATGCAGTAATTCGTCAAGTAGCTCGTTAGCCCGACCTTCCCGATTCTGCTTGAGGGCGTATACTAATTCTGAATAATCAACTCTGGAGTTACTCAAGGTAGTCTGTAAACCTAATTTGCCGACCTTAATATCAGGTCTCTGTAAATAAAGCCGTACGTAGTTGTTTTATGCTACAAATATATAACGATTACGTAATCATACAAATCTTATAATGACATCAATGATTTTATAAGCTAAATAATTAAACGGTGGATTATTTAACTAATTTGAATTAACATATTTCTTGTAACATTAAAAAGCTATAATACTCTTATTATCTAGGATAAATTTTAAATAGAAACTAAAATTTAAATTAAAATAGAAAATTGTTACAAAGTATTTTTGGTGATTTGAGCTTGTAATCCAAGCTTTTTTTGTAACAAACCACTTAAGACAGACTCTTGTAATCGAGGATTAGTATTTCCAAGAAATTAAGAAACCATATTACTGAGAATCAGTACCAAAAAACGTTACAAATAAACCTACGAACTAAATACTTACTATTATGAAATCTTTTGCCCATAAACTCCTCGCTTTCTCTTTCATCTTCGCCCTGGCCACCGGCTGTGCCTCGGTCACCGACGCCGGCCTCGACACCTCCAAGGACCAGCAAGTCGAGCAGCAGGCGCCCAACCCCGACAACATTCAGTTCGGCTCCGACTCCGACATGCAGCCCATTCTCGACAAGCCCGAATAGTCCTTCTTTAATATTCTCACTCAACCTAACGACAAACTACTATTGCCATGAAATCTTTTGCCCATAAACTCCTCGCTTTCTCTTTCATCTTCGCCCTGGCCACCGGCTGTGCCTCGGTCACCGACGCCGGCCTCGACAACTCCAAGGACCAGCAAGTCGAGCAGCAGGCGCCCAACCCCGACAACATTCAGTTCGGCTCTGACTCCGACATGCAGCCCATTCTCGACAAGCCCGAATAGTCCTTCTTTAATATTCTCACTCAACCTAACGACAAACTACTATTGCCATGAAATCTTTTGCCCACAAACTCCTCGCTTTCTCCTTCATCCTCGCCCTGGCCACCGGCTGTGCCTCGGTCACCGACGCCGGCCTCGACACCTCCAAGGACCAGCAAGTCGAGCAGCAGGCGCCCAACCCCGACAACATTCAGTTCGGCTC